>Ga0351839_1008_pt1 | contig 40597 bp, 35 predicted proteins | sample BONcelHFGM3001E4_FD_206881 | JGI IMG/M metagenome (GOLD analysis project Ga0351839, IMG submission 206881) | Enriched cells from coal bed in the Powder River Basin, Montana, United States - BONCAT cells FGM rep1 HSBNCT.FGM.300.1.E4 ... | reverse complement strand
AATATTGGTTCAGGCGAGCTTACGTCATTTCTTGAATTGATTGAACTTTTTGCTGAAATTGCAGGATATCGTCCAACAATTAAACCCTTACTGGAAAAGCCTGTAGGTGTTCATTCCCGATATGCCAACATGGATCTGGTAAGCAATAAATTTGGTTGGAAACCAAAAATCAGTCTTCGCGAAGGGATGGAAAGGGTTTACAAAAAGCAATTAGAAAGACTCTCCTCCGAATAAAACCATTGGCCTTTAGAAATCGTCTGTTTTTTCACTGGGCACCAGTATCATGAAAAGAATCGTTTGTTTTGGGCCGGGCCCACAGTTCAAAGGCGGAATAGCCAATTATAATACCTCTTTGGCAAAGGCTTTCGATGCCATTCAGGGAACAAGTGTGCATATTGTCTCATGGACACAACAATATCCTGCTATCATACCCCGCGATTTCATTGACAGAAAGAGCAGGCAAGACCAGCTTAAGGGAACAGGCATCAAAGTTCACTATATTACTAATTACAACAACCCTTTGAGTTGGATCAAAACAGCAGGTCTCATTAAATCACTGAAACCTGATCTGGTAATTTTCCAATGGGCAATAGCGATACAAGGGCTTCCCCTTGGTCTTATAGCTGGGAATCTTCACCGCAATAACATTCACGTAGTCTTCGACCTTCATTTTGTTAAGCAAAAGGAGGGAAGTACCCTGGATAATCTGCTAACCCGGTTCGGCATCAAGAATGCCCGTTCATATGTTGTTCATGCACATCAGACAGCAAATGAACTATCGGATCTTTTTCCCGGACGTAATTTTAAAATTGTCGAAAAGTCCCATGTATCTCAAAAAGAATATGCCGTACTCAAGCTTTATCATCCTGTTTACGATATGTTTCGTCCTGATCCGGCATTTAACAGAGAGGCTGTTAAATCACAAATGGGTCTTAAACAGCATGTTTTTCTCTTTTTTGGATTTATCAGAAAGTACAAAGGGTTGCATCTGGCGATAGAAGCATTTGGTAAGCTTGCAAATAAGCGCGATGATGTTAGCTTGCTTGTTGTTGGCGAATCCTTCTGGAATACCCTTGACAACAAAAAATTTAGTGCGAGATTTAAAAGCAGCTTGTTCGGGCTGGCAAAGAAAATTTTTCTCAGAAAACAGGACGACGAAAAAGAATATAACCCTCTGGAGTTAATCTCAACACTAAACCTCTCGGAGCAGGTGGTTGTTGTGAACGACTTTGTGCCAAATGAAGAGGTTCACAGGTACTTTCAGGTCAGTGATAACCTTATTCTTTTCTATCTTACCGCTACGCCATCAGGAGTAGAATCAATAGGATACAATTTCCGGATGCCAATGCTTGCATCAGAAGTAGGTCATTTCCCCGAAACCATAAAAAATGGAATCAATGGTTATCTGGCCAAAGCCGGAAATACCGACGATATGGCCCGCATCATGAATTTGGCTATTGAAAACCCTATTGATAGAAAAAATATTGAATCCACAGTAAGGGACATGAGTTGGCACAACTATGCAACTGCGATTTTGCGCCTTGCCTGAAAAGATTTTGATGATTAATAATCATCATCTTCATCATAGGACTGGTAATCGTCGAAATCATCACCAGCACCAAGGTCAAGGTCATCATCCCATCCGAATTCTTCTTCCTCTTCTTTAAAATTTTCTTCAAATTCGCCTAACTCTTCAGCATCTTCAAGGAATGATTCCATAACATCATCATTCATATCATCTGCCTGGGCCGGAAGGGCATACTTTGGATCCATGTCTCTCAACTCACGCAGTACGGCCGGAGAAACATAAAACTCATCAATGTTGTTGAAGCAAAAATCAATGTATTTCGGATCTTTCTCGAAAACCTCCCGGATGGTTTTTCCTTCATACTTTCCGAAGGTAAATTCAGAATCAACATCATAAAATTTCATAAAGCTTTGTTGAGTGTTATGATTAATATTGTAAAGTTATATCATTTTGTTGCCTGAGGCAAATTCTTGTCATTTTTTGAAAATAAAATATACCGCCAGAACCAGAAAAACAAACCCAATCAGGTGGTTGATCCGTAATGACTCGTTACGAAAGAACAGGATTGAAAACACTACAAAGACAACCAAAGTAATGACTTCCTGAATAACTTTTAACTGAACAAGGCTAAAAGGACCACCATTACCTTGATAACCAATTCTGTTGGCCGGAACCTGAAACATGTATTCAAATAAAGCGATTGACCAGCTGATTAACACAATCCAAAAAAGCGACAATTGGTCAAAGCCCTTTAAATCCTTAAACCTAAGGTGGCCATACCAGGCAAGGGTCATAAAAGCATTCGACAGAACCAGCAAAAGAATTGTATGTATGGCTTTCAACAGTTCAAAAATTTGCGCAAATATCTTTTTTTTTCTTTTTCATCACTCATTGCATTCAGCAATTTTCCACCGGGTATTTGATATGTATTTTTTAAAAATAAATAGTGTATTTTATATACATGTAAATCAATGTTTTAAATGTTGCAGTCAAACGAAATGACAACAATCGTTACTTATCATCTGGAATTAATTATTTTTGCACCATAACACAACCATCTTCATGAGGGTGCAAGACATCATAAAGGATTCAATTCAAGTAAAGAGCAAAATGCTTTATGATAACGAATTGATGATGAACATCCAACTTGCCGCCATATCATGCATCAAATCATTTAAGCAGGGGGGGAAGGTTTTGTTGTGCGGCAATGGGGGAAGTGCGGCCGATGCCCAACACATTGCTGCAGAGTTGTCAGGCAGGTTTTATTATGACAGACAACCCTTATATGCCGAAGCACTACATGTAAATTCATCATATCTCACCGCAGTTGCTAATGATTATGGGTTTGACAGGGTTTATAGCCGTATGATTAGGGCAATAGGCCGAAAAAATGATGTGTTGATTGCCTTGAGCACTTCCGGCAACTCCCAAAATGTTATCAATGCTATAAATAACGCACGCAAATTGGGCATGATTACCGTTGGTCTTTCGGGCGAAGATGGAGGCAAAATGAATGAAGCCTGTGAAATATTGATCAAAGTGCCTTCAAAAGACACAGCCAGAATACAGGAAGCGCACATCCTTATCGGGCACATTATATGTGAACTTATCGAGACTGAACTCTTTCCGAAGAATCCCGAATGAACTTTGTCGACCAGATTCAACCCGAATGGACACTTTTTCTCGACCGTGATGGTGTAATTAATGTAAGGCCTTTGAACGATTATGTCAGGCGGCTTTCTGATTTTACATTTCTTGAAGGTGTTGAAGAGGCACTATCCATTCTGTCCGGTTATTTTCGACACATCTTTGTTGTTACAAATCAACAGGGAGTAGGTAAGGGATTAATGAGCCGGCAGAGCCTGGACGAAATCCATAACTTTATGATTAACAGGATTGAACAGGCTGGTGGGCTGATAACACGGATTTACGTCTGCACCGAGCTTGAACATATTGCCGGAAACTGCAGAAAACCAGCTCCTCAGATGGCCTTTCTTGCACAAAAGGATTATCCTGACATAGATTTCTCGTGTTCGGTAATGATCGGCGACACTTTGTCTGACATGCAATTTGGTCGAAATGCTGGCATGCATACTGTTTATGTTAACCAATCAGATGCTGATGTTGAGGCTGATATTCACGTTGGTAGCCTGATCGAGTTTGCACAACTTATTCAAGGAAGTAAACAATTTATCAATCAAACAGTTTGAACTATTACCTTATTTTAGGAATTTTTCTGGCTTATTCGGCCATTTTGTTCATAGTTTCGGTGTTTACTTCCCGAAGGGCTGGAAACAAAGCTTATTTTCTGGGCAACCGACAATCACCTTGGCCTGTGGTTGCATACGGAATGGTTGGTGCTTCACTTTCAGGAGTCACTTTTATTTCAATTCCCGGCTGGGTTGGCTCTTCCTCATTCACCTACCTGATGGTTGTCTTTGGATATCTTGCAGGATATTTTGCCATCACCTTTATTTTATTGCCTTTATATTACAGGCTCAACCTGACGTCAATTTATACTTATCTCAACCAACGTTTTGGCTTCTTTTCACATAAAACCGGAGCATTTTTCTTTATTATCAGCCGGTTAATAGGGGCTTCATTCAGGATGTTCCTTGTAATTAATGTCCTGCAACTTTTTATTTTTGATCATCTGGGCATCCCTTTCTGGGCTTCGGTTTTATTATTTCTATGTCTTATTACGATCTACTCATTTAAAGGTGGCATAAAAACAATCGTCTGGACCGATATGTTGCAAACAACCTTTATGCTTGCTTCCTTACTGATCATAATTTCAACAATATTGGATCAGACCGGATATTCTGCGCGAGACATAATTCAACTTGCCAATGAAAAGGGACTTAGCAAAATTATTGAAACCGATTGGAAACATGATAGGTTTTACCTTAAGCAGTTCTTCAGTGGGATGTTTATCACAATTGTTATGACTGGCCTTGACCAGGATATGATGCAGAAAAACCTTAGTTGCCGGTCGCTGAAAGACGCACAAAAGAACATGATTTCGCTCGGTTTTATACTAATACCTGTTAACCTGATGTTCCTGTACCTTGGCGCATCATTATACCTGTATGCCGAACACTTTGCTCTTGAAATTCCCCAATTATCCGATGATCTTTTTCCGATGCTTGCATTAAAGCACTTTGGTATGCTAGCAGGGATGATTTTTTTTATTGGTCTGATTGCTGCCGCTTATTCAAGCGCGGACAGTGCCATAACCGCACTTACCACTTCATTGAGCATTGATTTTCTTAATCTTGAAGGAAAAGTTTTTTTAACAGAAATTAAACAAATAAGATTGCGGTACGTTTTACATTTTTTCATTACTTCGCTCGTTTTTTTAACCATCGTTCTTTTTAGTTTAATTAACAATCAAGCCGTTATTGCATTATTGTTTACCATAGCCGGTTATACTTATGGCCCATTACTCGGATTATTTGCCTTTGGTCTGATCTCAGGCTATTCAGTGCGTGACCGGTTGGTTCCGTTGATTGCAATATTGTCGCCACTTATCTGCTATTTTTTGAGCAAGCACTCTGAGCAGTTTTTGTGGGGATATAAGTTCGGTTTCGAATTGCTTATACTTAACGGAATACTAACGTTTGCCGGATTATGGTTCATTAGAAAGCCAAAAACAACAAATAACTTAAACAACTAATATGAGTAATTTCAGATTCAGGGCATTAGCCGAGACTCTAAACAGGCAGGCTAAAGCAGTACAGTTCCCCTCAGAAAAAGCATCCGATTATTATGGATCCATGGTGTTTAATGACCGGACCATGCGCGAATATTTAACCAAAGAGGCTTATCAGAGCGTTCAGATGGCCATCAGGATGGGTCAGAAAATTGACCGCAAAGTTGCCGATCAGGTTGCTTCAGCAATGAAGTCATGGGCTATGGGTAAAGGTGCTACACACTACACGCATTGGTTTCATCCCTTAACTGGCACAACAGCTGAGAAACATGATGCATTTATCAACCCAACTGATGGAGGTAAGGCAATTGAAGAGTTTCAGGCCAATGAATTGATCCAGCAGGAGCCTGACGCCTCATCGTTCCCTAGCGGTGGAATCCGAAATACTTTCGAAGCCAGGGGTTATACTGCCTGGGATCCCACATCCACCGCATTTATTCTTGAGAATACCTTGTGTATCCCAACTATTTTTGTCTCATACACAGGAGAGTCATTGGACTATAAAACCCCATTGCTCAAGTCAATAGATGCAATAGACAAGTCAGCAACGCAAGTATGTCAACTCTTTGAAAAAGAAGTAACTAAAGTGTATCCGACCTTGGGATGGGAACAGGAATATTTTCTTGTTGATTCAGCTTTATTTGCTGCACGTCCCGACCTTGTTCTTTCGGGACGTACCGTTTTCGGGCACTCCTCAGCAAAAGATCAGCAACTTCACGACCATTATTTTGGCACAATCCACAGCAGGGCAAGAGCATTTATGCGCGATCTGGAAATTGAGTCTCATAAGCTCGGTATTCCTCTTAAAACAAGACACAATGAGGTGGCGCCAAGTCAGTTTGAATGCGCACCTGTTTACGAAGAAGTCAATCAGGCCGTTGACCATAATCAGTTGCTGATGCACCTTCTTGATATGGTATCGAGAAAACATCATTTTAAGGTGCTGCTTCACGAAAAACCCTACGAAGGCGTAAATGGCAGCGGAAAACACAACAACTGGTCGCTGGCCACCAACACCGGAGTTAATTTGCTTTCACCCGGAAAAAGCAAATTGGAAAACCTCAGGTTTCTGTCTGTATTGGTGAGCATCTTAAAAGCCGTTCATGATTACGAAGAATTGCTGCGGGCAAGCATCGCTTCAGCCAGTAACGATCTGCGCCTGGGAGGTAATGAGGCCCCTCCGGCAATCATCTCAGCATTCATCGGTGCGCAACTCACTGCCACACTTGATGAAATTGAAAACATGCCCAGCATCAAGGAATTAAACAATAACAATGGCACTAAAGGACACATTAGTATTCCCAAAATACCAGAAATATTACTGGACAATACAGATCGCAACCGCACATCTCCTTTTGCATTTACAGGAAATAAATTCGAATTCAGGGCAGTAGGGTCTATGGCCAATGCTGCAAAGCCGATGTTTGTGCTAAACACAATCGTAGCTGAAACCCTTCAACAGTTCTTTGACCATGTTACAGGACTGACTGAAAAGAAGATGGAAAAAGAGGCTGCCATTTTTGAGACCATTAAAAAATTCGTTGTTGCCTCCAAAAACATCAGGTTCGAAGGCAATAACTACAGCGATGAATGGAAGGCAGAGGCGAAAAGCAGGGGACTTTCGAACAACCAGAATACGGTCGTAGCCATAAAAGCGTTTATTGCTCCCAAATCAATTGAATTGTTTGAAAAGCACAATGTACTGTCGAAAAGGGAACTCGAGGCAAGGGTGGAAATTAAACTGGATAAATACGCCCGTAAACTTCAAATAGAATCAAGACTTATAGGCGACTTATCAGTAAACCATATCATCCCTACCGCGATCAGGTATCAGAATACCCTGATTGAGAACGCAAAAGGACTAAAGGAAGTGCTTGATAGCAAATCATTTGTCAAACTTAGCCGTAACCAGATGCAAACCATTAAGGATATTTCGGAGCATATTTCTGAAATAAAGCAACTTGTTGAAGAAATGGTAAACGAGCGGAAAATTGCCAACAGATTAGCCTCCGAGGAAGAAAAATCCAGCGCCTATTGTTATAAGGTTAGGCCTTATTTCGATAGTATCCGCGAGCATGTTGATAAACTTGAAATGCTTGTGGATGATCAGGAATGGCCTCTTCCCAAATATCGCGAATTACTATTTCTTAAATAGCAGATTGATAAGGATAAGGAAAACAGGATGCCAGCAGGTTTGGTATCCTGTTTTTTGATAATCTGCTAGATGAACAGTGTTGGGCAGGTAATTTTGACTATTTTTACAACTCAAACTCTAAATTCATAGACTTATGTTACATGGTTTCGTGCGTTCGGGTTTACTTATTATGCTTGCTTGTGTTGTTGTGGGAAAAATGGGTATTTCTCAGATTTTCATCTCTCCTGCCAATACAGTGAAAACAAATGATATGTCAGGGTTTTACTATGCCTTGCCACAAAACTTGCTGAAGATTGATTTCATTCTCGAAAAAAACGTGAGGTACAAGGGACCCTATGCTGAATATGCCGATAAGATTCTGGGTATTGATACTTATGTTAAACAGGATGAAACCCTGTACACCATACGTGATGTGGTCATCACCAAAACAAGTGAACCCGATCCCGCTGCCTGGTTTTTCGTCGAATTTGATGAAAAGGCTTCCAGAGAAGCACGTTCATTAGTTTTCAGCCTGCAACCAGACGGCATCATTTTGGCGGCTGACGATGCCGAACATCCAACTCAATCCTCGACAGGAAGGATTGAGAAACAATTTATCAATGCTCCTGATGCTGGAAAATTTCAGTATTATGCCGAACGTAATCTTTATCAGCGGATTGATACGATTGTTCGGAAAATTACTATTGATACTACAACAATTTGGCGCAATATTCTCGGAACCTCCTGGGTTGATCGTAACCCGGAACAGAAAGCCAAATCTGCTGCCGATATGATTCACACTTTACGTGAAAATCGAATGAATCTGATCAGTGGCTATCAGGAAATTAATTACGGTCAGAGCATTGTTTTTATGAATGAGCAACTGCTAAAACTGGAGCAGGAATACCTTGGTTTGTTTCTGGGAAAAGAAATCAGAAGCATAGAAGAACAAACTGTTTATTATGTTCCGGAAGCAGGAAAAACAGGTGTTCAGATCTTTGCTCGTTTCAATGAAAGTTCAGGAATCGTTGATGCCGGATCAAAAGGGGAGGCCCTTCAGATTAAAATTGACCCAAAAGGTTCTGTTCAGGCACTGCCGGGCCAAAACAACCCACCTTCAAGAGCAAGACTCAGTAATGTGTTGTACTTCAGGATTCCAGAATACACGGATATACAATTGATGTATAAAGGAAAAATAATCGGCAGGGAAAGGCTGACAATTAGCCAGCTAGGTCCAATTGCTATGGCCCCTTTAACCAAAACGCGCCTGGTTTTTGACCCCGAGACAGGTCAGGTGAAAACGATCAGGCGAGAATAATCAGCTGATAGCCTCTCTGATCCGAACCAATTTGTTGATTAATTCTTCAACGAGGCTCAATCTCAACATATTGGCCCCATCCGACAGTGCGAGCGATGGTTCAGGATGAGTTTCCAAAAAAATGCCATCAGCACCAGAGGCAATGGCTGCGCTTCCAATCAGGCTTATCATTTCGGGTTTCCCGCCTGTAACACCAGAGCTTTGGTTTGGTTGCTGCAATGAATGAGTGATATCCATTATCACCGGCACACCAAAGGACCGCATCTCGGGTATGTTCCTGAAATCAACCACCAGGTCATTATACCCATACATATTACCCCGATCAGTTAACATAATATTTTCGTTACCAGATTGCTTTATTTTATCAACAGCAAATTTCATTGCATTGCCCGATAAGAACTGACCTTTCTTTATGTTGACTGTTTTACCCGTCAACGCCGCCGCAACCAGTAAATCTGTCTGCCTGCACAAAAATGCTGGTATCTGCAAAATATCAACATACTCAGCTGCTACTGCAGCTTCTTCTGGTTGATGGATGTCGGTAACAACCGGTATTCCGAAGGATTCAGAAACCTTACGAAGGATTTTAAGTGCTTTCAGATCACCGATACCGGAAAAGGAATCCAGTCGGGTGCGATTGGCTTTGCGGTAGGACCCTTTAAAAACAAGAGGTATATCATTATTGCTGCAAATGGTCAATAGCTTTTCAGCTATAATGAATGGGTTCGTGTCGTTTTCGATGACACAGGGGCCCGCTAATAAGAAAAACCGATCGGGCCTCAGATTACTCAAAAAAGGAATTTGATGTGGCATAATTTAGTGTTTATTAACGATTGCCGAGTAGTATTCAATAAGATCATTTTCAATAATTTCTGTAATTTCTTCACTAAGAGAAATATTAAGCATGCAGCTGGCAATTTTGTCAGCTGTTACCGGTCGGTATTTTCTCCATGTTCCTATCAGAAGAGGAAGATACAATCCTGACATTTTTGCTGCAGCCCACTCTCCAAATCTGAATTCTTTCCGATCACCCAGAATAAGCCCCGGCCTGATAAAATATTTTGTTTGAATTTCGCAAGCCATAACCTGTCGCTCCATTTCACCTTTCGTTCTTAGATAAAAATTCCTGGAGTAAGGGTGTGCACCTACAGACGAAATGACAATGAAACTCCTGATCCGGTTTCTTTCGGCAATACGCGCCAGTTCTGTAACATATTCAAGGTCAACCTGTGCAAAAGATGACCTGCTTCCTGCGTTTCTAATCGTCGTTCCCAAACAGCAATACAAAATATCAGCTTTCATCAGGTAACTAAAGGTGTTAATCCTATCAAAATCAACAACGATCTCTTTTAACTTTTCATGCTGTATACCACTTGGTTTCCTGACAAGGCTAAGCACTGCTGAAAATTCCTGATGTACAAGTAACAATTTAAGTAAACTGCTGCCAACCAGGCCCGATGACCCAACAACAAGCGCGTTCTTCATCCTAAGGTGCTGTTTTACGTCTGCTGACTAAATATACACCTGCAAAGATAAGCAAAGCAGCCAGCAGGTGCATCGGCTTTAGATGGTCAATGCCAATGAACAATGCTACCAAACTTGCAAATAAGGGTTGGGTATATATGAAGGCACTATTTGCCGCAGGACTAAGATGCGATAATGAGAAATTATTGAGAAAATATGCGATTATTGTTGTAAAAACAATAACATATGCTATTGACATCCATATATTTAAAGGAATATCACCCCAATTTTCCTTCAAAGCGATCGGTAGTGTCACGGGCAGCACATACAGCGCTCCAAACAAAAACACCCAGCTAACAATCGTCAATGGTTTATAATACCTGAACAAAGGTTTAACTAAAACCAAATAAATTGAGTAGGAAGTTGCATTTCCCAAAATCAGCAGATTACCAACAAGTGATGATGAATTATTGCCATGATTACCAGACATATAAATAAGATATGCTGCACCTGAAAAACCAGCAACTACACCTGAAATATTGATCATGTTTAATCGCTCACTCAAAAAAAGTGAGGAAAGTAACAGCACAATAATTGGAACACCAACCATAATAATACTCGCATTGATCGGGCTTGTGAGGTTAAGTCCTTCAAAAAACATAATCTGGTTGAGGGCCACACCAAACAACGCTGCTACTGCAAGGCGAAGCATGTGGGCAGGTTTGACTTGTTGGTTATTTCTGCTGAAATATAAGATAGAAAAAACCAGTGCTGCTCCAGAAACCCTTAGAAGGATGATTGACCTTGGCTGCAGGTATACCGGCATTATTCCCTTAGCAACCACATAGTTAAGTCCATATATTAAGTTAGCCAGAAAGGCAGCAGTGAGGGCAGGAGTGCGAACATTAAGGTTGGTCAATTTACTCAGAATGGTAAATCATCATCACCAGAACCACCGTCATAAGGCTGTTCTTCGATCAGAGGCGCGGGCTGCTGTCGTGCTTCAGAAGACTGGTTTGCCCTTTCAATTCGCCAGGCCTTGACATCAGTATACCAACGGCCGTTAAATTCCCTTGACTCGATGTTAATGCCAAACCTGAGTTTTTCTCCAATTGAGTAAGACTTTACTGCAGAAGCTTTGTCGCCCCAACAAGCAATGCAAACTTTTTTTGGAAACTGCTCTTCAGTGTCCATAATAACTTCCTGCTTAACCCAGGGGCCGTTCTTTCCCTGTCCGGATTGTTCGGGTAAAAATGCTGCAAGTTTTCCTGTAATTTCAAGATTCATATGTAGTTGTATTTAATAAATGATTTCATGACTAAGGATGACAAATATAGAAAATAAGGCTTTGCAACAAATCATCATAAACTGTGTTTAATACGATAAACACTAAAAATGAACCACATAATTTCAATAATTATCATGATAAGTCTTCAAAACCAGTCAAAACCAGTAGAAAACACTGAAACAATCACGCTTGGTGCTGGATGTTTTTGGTGTGTAGAAGCAGTTTTTCAACGTGTTAAAGGTGTAGAAAAGGTCGTTAGCGGGTATTCCGGCGGTTCCATTTCCAATCCAACGTATAGAGAAGTTACCAGCGGGCTCACAGGTCATGCTGAAGTAGTTCAGGTTACTTTTGATCCGTCAGTAATAAGCCTGCCCAAGATACTCGAGATATTTTGGAAAACACATGATCCTACAACACTAAACCGTCAGGGGGCAGATATTGGAACGCAATACAGATCAGTAGTATTTTACCATAGTGAAGGGCAAAAAAAACTTGCACGTTCACTTAAAGAAAAAATTAACCAGGAAGAAATCTGGGGGAAGCCAATTGTAACTGAGATTACAGCTCTGAAGAACTTTTACAAGGCCGAGGATTACCACCAAAATTATTTTAAAAATAATAAGAACCAACCATACTGTCAGTTTGTAATCGTTCCTAAGATGGAGAAGTTTGAACAGGTGTTTGCAGAATACCTTAAATAAGATAAGGTTAATAGTTTTATAATGTATAAAAGTCTTATAATTAACATTATGTTAAATACACATTTTAACAATATACCCGGACATAATATCCGGGCAATTGCACAATGTTCTAATAAGGCCCTACTCGTTTAACTTCTTGAGTTTATCATCCATCTTAAACCTAATGTATATGGTTCTCAATACGGTTATCGTTTCCTGATTAGACGGCTGCATCTCATGAGCCTGTTCAAGGTACGGCAGCGCTTTACGTATAATTACATTAGCCTCTTCAGTGATCTTTTCGTAGCCTTTTGTATCAGCTAAAGGCAGATCATTGGCCTTCACCTGAAGTTTATTCGATTCATTAATATACAAAGCTCCAATATTGTAGATAGCGTCAAAATAATCCGGTTTGAGTTCAATTGCACGCATATAATACTTCTCGGCTGTTTCCATATTAAACATGTCGGCATTCAACTCGTCGCCATAAATAGTCCCCAGAACAAAAAACACACTATAATTGGTAGGATCCTTCTCTACCAATAGTTTCAGGTCATCAACAACTTTTTCACCCTGTCCTATGGCCAGATATGCATTAATTTCTTCCAGCAGCAAACCAGCATCGTCAGGATATTTAGTCCTGCCTTCTTCTATAGTTGCAAACATTTTATCGTTGTCGCCAAGACTTCTGTATGCGAGCGCCATATTTTTGTAAATATCTGGTTCTGAGAAGTTCATTTCCAGCAATTGTGAGTAGTAGCTGATGCCCCTATCGTATTCTTCACCCCTCACTGATGATAGCGCTGCATTGAGAAGTGCCAGTGTATCAGTTTTCTGAACTACCTGAGCCACATCAAAAGCTTTTTTGAAGTTATCTGCTGAGGCTTTCAAATCATTAACATTGAAATCCTCAACCCCTTTCTCGAAATAACGCTGTCCGATGGCTTCAATGCGGACTGTTATTTCACCACCCATTCCTTCTTTGTCGGCAGGATCTAATTGTCTTGCTTTAACAAAAGATTCAAATGATTTTTCCAAAGCATTTTCATCCAATGCTTTATACTCTTCTGAAAAAACGATATTCAGATAAATAATTCCCCTGTAGATCCAGGTTCTGGCATCGTTTATAGTCTTTTCGTGAACAATCGCCTTGTCAATTGCTTCGCGTGCTTTATCGTATTGCCCGTTCTTGTTGTACATGAACGCATTTGTGCGTTCAGCTTTCTGCGCATATAACGCGATGCCGGCAACAAGCAAAACCAGCATGATCATTAATTTTTTCATTGACGTTGATTTTGGTTTTGAATAATACTGATTTTATTTTTAATGTATTACTAATATCATACCAAACTTACCCGGATGTTTGTCCAAAACTACTCGTTGCTTTCAGGCTGTTCCTGTGTTGTTTCTTCTAAAGTGCCGGCTTCGATGTTCAGATCATCCTCTACTTCACTCATTTTCTTTACTTTGGCTACTGCTGCAATTTCATCACCTGTCCTGATATCTATGAGTTTTACCCCTTGTGTGGCTCTTCCCATTACCCTAAGTTTTGCAACACCGATTCTGATTACGATGCCGGATTTGTTAATAATCATCAGATCATCGTCATCTTCCACGTCCTTAATTGAAATCAGATGGCCGGTTTTCTCGGTGACATTGATTGTCTTGACACCTTTCCCTCCACGATTGGTAACCCTATAGTCCATCAATTCAGAGCGTTTTCCATATCCTTTCTCCGACACTACAAGCACATCTGAATGTTCTTCGCCGAGACAAATCATACCAACAACTTCATCGTTTTCACCGGCAAGTGTAATTCCTTTGACTCCGGATGCATTGCGGCCCATTGGTCTTACGGTTGACTCATTAAATCTGATTGCCCTGCCCGATCGCAATGCCATCAGAACTTCGTTGCTGCCATTGGTAAGCCTGGCTTCCAGCAACTCATCCCCTTCCCTTACTGTAATTGCGTTAATGCCATTCTGTCGGGGTCGTGAATATGCTTCAAGACTGGTTTTTTTGATGATTCCCTTCCTTGTGCACAGTATGATAAAATTGTTGTCAATGTACTCCTGATCTTTCAGGTTGGCAACGTTGATAAAAGCTTTAACCTTGTCGCTCTGTTCAATATTGATCAGGTTTTGAATGGCCCTGCCTTTGGATGTCTTTGTCCCTTCCGGAATTTCATATACCCTCATCCAATAGCATTTTCCTTTTTCTGTAAACAGCAAAATGTAGTTGTGGTTGGTAGCGACAAACAAGTGTTCGATAAAATCCTCATCACGTGCTTCGGAACCCTTCGCCCCTTTTCCTCCCCTGGTTTGCACACGATATTCGCTCAGTGCGGTTCGTTTTATGTAGCCCAGATGTGAAATGGTAACGACAACAGGTTCATCAGGAATCAGATCCTCCATGCGCATTTCACCGGCAGAATATATGATTGTTGACCTGGGTTCATCACCAAACTTTTCCTTTAGCCCTTTTAACTCATCTCTGATAATTTCAAAGCGAAGGCTTTCATCCGAGAGTATATTATTAAGGTGTTGGATCAATTCCAGGAGCTCCTGATATTCTGCCTTAAGTTTATCAATTTCTAAACCTGTAAGCCTTTGCAGACGCATATCAAGAATAGCTTTCGACTGTATTTCAGTAAGCTCGAACCTGCTCATGAGGCTGTTTTTAGCATCTTCGGGTGTTTTCGATGCCTTAATAAGTTCGATTACCTCATCAATATGGTTAAGTGCAATGAGAAGGCCTTCAAGAATATGGGCCCTTTTTTGGGCTTCGTTAAGGTCGAACTTAGTCCTTCGGATAACAACTTCATGCCGGTGTTCAACATAATAATGGATCAAATCCTTTAGATTGAGCGTCTTGGGACGACCATTGACTAAGGCTACATTATTAACGCTGAATGCTGTCTGCAAAGGAGTCATCTGATATAGTTTGTTCAGCACAACATTAGATACAGCATCGCGTTTTAGCTCGTACACGATCCGCATACCATTGCGGTCTGACTCATCACGGATATCAGAAATGCCCTCAAGCTTTTTATCGTTGACCAGGTCGGCTGTTTTCTTGATCATTTCGGCCTTATTTACCTGATAAGGTATCGAAGTAACGATGATCCATTCCTTGCCGTTGTGTTCTTCAATAGTTGCTTCGCCGCGCATAACAATCCTGCCCCGGCCTGTCTCGAAAGCTTCCCTGACACCTTCATAACCATAAATAATACCTCCGGTTGGAAAATCAGGAGCCTTTACAAATTGCATCAATTCTGACACCGTAATCTGTCGGTTGTCGATGTATGCAATGATTCCGTCAACTACTTCAGAAAGGTTGTGAGGAGCCATATTCGTTGCCATCCCAACAGCTATTCCGCTTGCTCCGTTCACCAGCAAATTTGGCAGTAATGCAGGCAATACGGTGGGTTCCGTGAGGGAATCATCGAAATTCAACTGAAAATCAACAGTATCTTTTTCAATATCAGCCAGCATTTCTTCGGCAATTTTTCTTAACCTGGCTTCTGTGTAACGCATAGCTGCGGGGCTGTCACCATCAATTGACCCGAAGTTACCCTGCCCATCAACCAAGGGATAACGCAATGACCACTCCTGAGCCATACGCACCATTGCATCGTAAACAGATGTATCTCCATGGGGATGGTACTTACCTAAAACTTCTCCAACAATTCTCGCTGATTTTTTATAGGCGCGATTCGACAAAACTCCCAGATCAAGCATCCCATAGAGCACCCTTCGGTGAACCGGCTTAAGACCATCACGTACATCAGGTAAGGCACGGCTTACAATCACTGACATCGAATAGTCGATGTAAGCCGATTTCATCTGATTCTCTATATTTACCTTAACAATCTTTTCTCCTTCAAAAACCTCTTCCATTCAGTATATTAGTATTTGGCAATATCTTAAAAAAACAATGTGCAAAAGTAACAAATTTAGTACATTGTTGGAAGCAATCCTTGCTGATTCTTATCAACCACATGATTAAGCAGGGTCGTTTAACAGAAACAATGCGTTCAGATATCATGAATCAGACACAATAAGCCATTATATATCAAATCTTTAGCATGTAAAAGCCTTCAATCATCAATTTAGTCAAGAGCTATTCAAAGCAATCTAAGAACACCCGTTTCAACAGATTGGTGTTGATAAAATGCATAAACGAACAAAGATGGACTGATTTTTGTTGTTACATTTGACTTTAAGGATATGTTTATTTGTGTAGAATATAACAATCATAATATCAGTGTATTATAACCGAATTGAAGAATACCCAATATATGGATGCTAAATTTTCCCCACGGGTCAGAGACATTTTGACCTATAGCCATGAAGAAGCCGTCAGACTTGGAAACAACTACATTGGACTAGAACACCTATTCTTGGGTATGGTAAGGGATGGTGAGGGCAAAGCGCTCCAACTGCTCAAATATTTAGGAATTAATATTGACCAGTTTAAGCGAAAAATTGAAGAAACCATCAGAAATCCAGACAAACATTCTGCAGGAACGAGCAATATTCCGCTGATGAAGCAAACTGAAAGGGCTCTGAAATTCACCTATATCGTGGCAAAAGAGTTTAAGAGTGATGTCATTCACACGGAACACTTATTGATGGCCATACTAAGAGATAAGAGTAACATGATTACCCAATATCTCGAACAGGAAGGTGTAGATTTTGCATCCTTCAAAAACGAGCTCATGCTGATGAGTGGTTCCGAAGATGAGGCTGAGCCAGGTTTTGAGGCTCCAAGGGCAGAGCATCCGGGTGATCCGGCTGATGAAGATGATGATCAGCGACAATTGATCGGAAACACAAAGAAAACAGGTGATTCAAAATCAAAAACCCCTGTACTTGATAATTTTGGCAGAGACCTGACACGGGCAGCTGAAGAAAACAGGCTTGATCCGATTGTTGGCCGGGAACAGGAGCTGCAGCGTGTTGCTCAGATACTTAGCAGAAGAAAAAAGAACAACCCCATATTAATTGGAGAACCAGGAGTGGGCAAATCTGCAATTGCTGAAGGACTTGCCTTAAGAATCGTTCAGCGTAAGGTCAGCCGTGCCTTGTTTAATAAAAGAATAATCATGCTTGACCTTGCCTCTCTTGTTGCCGGCACAAAATACCGCGGACAATTTGAGGAAAGAATGAAAGCAGTGCTGAATGAACTGGAGAAAAACCCTGATATTATTTTATTTATTGACGAGATTCACACCATTGTAGGCGCAGGAAACGCAAGCGGATCCCTTGACGCCTCCAATATGTTTAAACCTGCTCTGGCACGTGGTGAACTGCAATGTATTGGAGCCACGACCCTGGATGAATACAGGCAATACATCGAAAAAGACGGTGCCCTTGAAAGAAGGTTTCAAAAAATTATTGTCGATCCTACTTCACCCGAGGAAACGCACGAAATTCTTAACAATATCAAGGAAAAATACGAAGACCACCATCTGGTAAAATATACACCTGAGGCAATCTCAGCCTGCGTGAAACTAACCAGCAGGTATATGTCGGACCGTTTTTTGCCGGATAAAGCTATTGACGCACTCGACGAAGCTGGCGCCAGGGTTCATATCAGCAACATTCATGTTCCTGTCGAAATCATCAACATTGAGAATGAGATTGAGGAAACACGCCAAAAGAAAAACAAGGCCATTCAAATTCAAAAGTTTGAGGAAGCTGCGATGTTTCGTGACAACGAACGGAAACTTTCTGAACTCCTCGAACAGGCCAAACGTCGCTGGGAAGAAGAATCACGAATTCATCGTGAGATGGTGACCGAAGAAAATGTGGCTGAAGTCGTGGCTATGATGACCGGAATTCCTGTACAACGGATTGCACAAAACGAGAGCGACCGTCTGATTAATATGGAGCACGAGCTTGAAGGATCAGTCATTGGTCAGAATGAAGCAATCAAAAAAGTTGTTAAAGCAATTCGCCGAAACAGAGCAGGGCTAAAAGACCCCAACAAACCCATTGGAACATTTATTTTTCTTGGCCCCACAGGAGTAGGCAAAACCTACCTTGCTAAAGTTTTGGCCAAGTACCTTTTCGACACTGAAGATGCATTGGTGAGGATTGATATGAGTGAATATATGGAGAAATTCGCAGTATCGAGGCTTGTTGGTGCACCCCCTGGTTATGTAGGATATGAAGAAGGTGGTCAGCTTACAGAAAAAGTGCGCCGTAAACCCTACTCCATAGTATTGCTTGATGAAATTGAGAAGGCTCATCCGGATGTATTCCACCTCCTGCTTCAGGTTCTTGATGACGGCGTACTCACCGATAGCCTGGGGCGCAGGGTTGATTTCAAGAATACCATTGTTATCATGACGTCTAACATTGGATCGCGACAACTTAAAGACTTTGGTCAGGGCGTTGGATTTGGAACCAATGCCAAGAAAAATGCCAAAGCTACTTTTGCTCAGGGAGTAATTGAAAATTCTTTGAGAAAAGCATTTGCTCCTGAATTCCTGAACCGAATTGATGATGTGGTGATTTTTGAATCGCTCGAACGCGATGATATTCATAAGATTATAGACATTGAATTAAAGCATTTGTACAAGCGTGTTCAGGAAATGGGATACATCCTGCAACTGACCGACAAGGCTAAAGACTTCATTGTTGAAAAAGGATGGGACGAGCAATTTGGTGCCAGACCATTAAAACGTTCCATTCAGAAATATGTTGAAGATTCACTGGCCGAGGAAATTATCAAAACTAAACTTCACGAGGGTGATGTAATTTTACTTGATTACAACGATGAAAACGGTGAGATAGTCATTCAGGTGAATCCCAAATCTGAAGATGCAACTGTTGACCAATAGAAACAAAATCAACTGATCAGCATCACAATATGTTCTAAAGCCAGACTCCGGTCTGGTTTTTTTTGTCCTGGACAAGTCTGATTGAACGTGAGCCTAAGTTTCACTGGTGTGTTGAGGATTTGGCAGATTTTGACTATGTTTGCCGCCAATTTTAACTAATTTAGACATTAATGAGCACCAAAGCAGTATTAAAAGGCGGAGAATTCCTGTTGAAAGAAGTTGATATTCAGGATGTGTTTATACCGGAAGAGTTTGATGAAGAAACAAAAATGATCTCTGAAAGCTGTCGCGATTTTTTGGAAACAGAGGTATTCCCACATCTGGACAGAATTGATAAGCAGGAAGCCGGTCTGATGGCTTCATTGCTGAAAAAAGCCGGTGAGCTGGGGCTTCTAGGGTTATCCATTCCCGAAGAACTTGGTGGTTTCGAGCAATCGTTTCTCAACATAATGAAAGCCAATGAGGCCTTAGGATCAGGTTACTCCTATTCGGTGGCGATAATGGCTCATACCGGAATCGGCACACTTCCTATTTTATATTACGGTAACGAAGAACAAAAGGCAAAGTACATTCCCATGCTTGCCAGTGGCGAACTGATGGCTGCCTATTGTCTTACTGAGCCTGGTGCCGGATCCGACGCAAATTCTGGCCGTACACGTGCCGTTTTGTCAGAAGATGGTAAACACTACATACTAAACGGTCAAAAGATGTGGATCACCAATGGAGGATTTGCCGATGTGCAGACTGTTTTTGCCAAGATTGACAATGACAGGGTCTTGAGCGCCTTTATTGTTGAAAGAGCATGGGACGGTGTCAGTATGAACCCGGAAGAGAAGAAAATGGGCATTAAAGGTTCCTCGACAAGGCAGATATTCTACAATGATGTGAAGGTGCCGGTCGAAAACCTGCTTGGAAAACGAGGTGAAGGATTCAGGATTGCATTAAACATTTTGCATCTTGGACGTATTAAACTGGCTGCAACAGTAATCGGTGGCGCAAAACGTGCAATCCTGCACTCAGTAAATTATGCTAACGAACGCAAACAGTTCGGCAAAGCAATTGCTGAATTTGGAGCCATCAAACATAAACTGGCACAGCAGGTTGTTAAGACTTTCGCGACAGAATCGGCCGTTTACCGTGCGAGCAAAGACATTCAGGACACCATTCTTTCAATGAAGGCCTCAGGTGTGCAACATGGATTGGCCAATATTGAAGGTGTTGCTGACTATGCTATTGAGTGTGCTTTGATGAAGGTTTATGGATCAGAGGCCCTCGACTATGTTGTTGACGAAGCAGTACAGATCTACGGTGGGATGGGCTTTTCGTCCGAAACACCTGTTGACCGTGCCTACCGTGATTCACGCATCAACAGGATTTTCGAAGGCACCAACGAAATCAACAGGCTTCTTGCTGTTGACTCATTGCTGAAAAGAGGCATGAAAAATGAGTTTAAGCTCTTCGAAAAAGCCCGTGAGGTTTTTGATCATCCTGAACACGTAGAGTCGCTTACCGGACTGGGTTATCATGAGGCCAAAGAGGCAATGGTTAGAAATCTGAAGAACGCAATCCTGATGTTGATTCCCGGCATCTCCGAAGCATTTGGACGCAAATTAGCTGATGAAGAAGAAGTGCTGATGAACATCTCGGATATGATGATGCAGGTGTATGCCCTCGAATCTACAGCCTTAAGGGTAAAAAAACTGGCTGCTATGAAAACTCCTGACGAAATGCTCATTTACAGGGATATACTGGATGTTCTGTCTATGGATAGTGCTGCAATCATACATAAATCAGGACGCGACGCTATTGTGTCGTTTGCACCTGCCGATCAGCAGCTTGATATGCTCGATCTTCTGGCAAAACGTTGTTTTGTCAGCCCGGTCAACGTAAAGGATGCACGCAGACGAATAGCCGAAAAGCTTATTGAAGACAACCAGTACACCTTTTAGCGCTGTTAATTAAGCCTAACAGTGCAAAACAAAAACACCCCCCTTGCATCTGCCAGGGGGGTGTTTTTATTCATTGACAAATGATTATTTCAGAATACTTTTTGAGATAACCACACGCTGAATCTGATTGGTTCCCTCATAAATCTGACACAATTTTGCATCACGCATCATTTTTTCAACCATAAACTCGGTGCTGTATCCTTCGCCACCCATAACCTGTACGGCATCCGTGGTAACTTTCATACCTACGTCCGAGGCATACATTTTCGACATGGCGGAAAGTTTACTGGCTACCTTCATTCCGTTATCATAAGCCCATGCAGCATACCAAGTCATCAGACGTGCAGCCTCTATCTCTGTAGCCATATCTGCCAGCATAAAGCTAACTCCCTGATTTGCGGTGATCGGAGCCCCAAACTGGATACGGTGTTTGGCCCAATGTAATGCTGTTTCATAAGCTGCGCGGGCATTTCCTACACTTAAAGCAGCGACACCGGTGCGGGTACGGTCGAAGGTTTTCATCGCTATCAGAAAACCTGTTCCCTCATCCCCCAGCCTGTTGTTTTCGGGAATCTCAACATCATGAAAAATAAACTCGTTCTGAACAGAAGCTTTTTGTCCCATTTTCTGTAACCTAGGCTTCAATTCCACGCCCGGAGAATCGGTTGGCACAACAAAAGCTGTCAGGCTGCGTGCGCCTTTTTCGGGATTAGTTAGTGCAAAAACCGTAATGAACGAAGAAGCCTCGCCATTGGTGATGTATCGCTTATGGCCGTTGAGGATATACTTGTCTCCTTTTTTAATCGCTGTGGTTTTGATGCCAGCGACATCCGACCCGGCGTTAGGCTCTGTGAGTGCATAAGCAGCAACGGCTTTCTGCTCGTTGATCTGACCAAATAATCTCTTCTGCTGCTCTTCGTTTGCAGCAAGATAAAGGGGTGTTAAAGCAAGAGTATTGGCATCAATGCAAATTCCAATGCCAATGCATCCTGCCCCCAACTCTTCGGAAGCAACAGCACCATCCAGAATGCTATAATCACTTCCGCCAAATTTCGAGGGCATCGGGCCATTCATGATGCCCTCTGCATAGGCAGCTTTTACAATTTCCCATGGAAATTCAGCTAATTGGTCGTATTTCAGCCGGTTTGGAACAATCCACCGATTTGCAAAATCGCGGTACTTCTCCTGAATCTCAAGCTGCCGGTTGTCGAGTGTAAATCCAATCATTGTTTTTAAGGTTTTTGTTCATCTGTGAAGAAAAAGCAAATGTAGGAACAAATCATGTTTCTGGCAATAGATTATTTAAAACTCATTAACCTTACCCTCCATATTGATTGTACAACTTTGGCTATGAGTATCTGACTGGCTTGATCACACTGTAGCATCCGTTTGGGATATTAATAAGTAACTGTTAATAAAACACTGAGTAAACCAATTGATTATGAGTAATTTTTGTTTACTTTTACACACGAAGTTACTTCACGCGATTCTTAACACCGGACGTCATTCCAAATTTTGGAATTCTTTATTAATTCTGGACTTTTTGGTCAAGGAATCATATGTGAGCAGAAGCATTTATTTCATTGATTATATGTTACTTATAATAGTTGGCACGTCTATTGTTATACCGATGACAACAACATAATACAGCGCAACATGAAAAAAGCAATCTATCTTACTTTAATCAGCCTGGTGGTCTTATTCACTTCCTGCAGAAAGGACTTCGATAACCCCACACCAAAGGTTCCTGCAACCATGGAAGACCTCAAAATCCCGGCTGATTTCGATTGGAAAACCATTAAGGACATCCAGTTAACGCTTACCGGCTATGCCAACAGTATAGTTGAGGTAACCTCTCCTGAAGGTGTTGTCTATCAGAAAGCGTTTTTGACACGCAACGAACCTTACATCATGAAACTCACTGTACCCACCTACGAAAGGTCATTAAGGCTGAAATATATGGGTCAGAACATTGAGTTGGAGCTAAGCTCAGGTACTATTGAATACATTTTCAATTAAAGGCACATTAACATGAAAACGATGAATTATTTCAGGCAACTTACACTTGCTGCTGCATTGCTGATGCTTATCCTTGGATCAGTATCTTCACATGCAATGGTTGTGGTTTGTGAAATTACCAAAACAAACGGAGGTGGATTTACAACTACTATTGAATCTGTGACCTGCAACCCAAATGGCACACACACCATAGTTCTGCGGGTTGAGCATAACGGATGCGGAGGACCTTCATGTCTGGCGCTTTCGCATTACTCTGTTCAGGCTTCACCAGGAACATACAGCAACATAAGTGTCAATGTTGTTTCGGGCGGCATGACCTATGGAAGTATTGTTTTGGGACCGAATCTAGGAAGTGATCCTTTTCAAGGGTTTAAGATTGATGGCGTTTCAGGAATTGGCGGTGGTAACGCCGGAGTATTTACTATTACGTACACTCTGTCAGGATCCCTTCAACAGCAGATGGTATCGGCCAAGGCTGGCACCAACGGACAATTTGCCACATTTACAGTTGTTGATTTTGAATACGTAATGAACTGTGCAGGAACTACTTGCGATGGTGGCGGAAACGACACCGACGGTGATGGTTGTAACGATGATGAAGATGATTATCCTGCTGATCCTGACCGCTGTACAGACAACTTCTTCCCTGCCAATGGCTTTGGAACACTGGCTTATGAAGACCTCTGGCCCGGCAAAGGCGACTATGATTTCAATGACCTTGTGCTTGATTATGAATTTAAAGTAGTAACAAACGCACAGAATTACGTGGTCGAAATGTTTGGAACGTTCATTATCAAAGCGTTTGGTGCTTCTTACGAGAATGGCTTCGGTTTTCAACTTGAAGGCCCGATCGCCCCGGAAGACCTCACCGTTACGGGTTATTCACTCACCGAAAACTACATCACCCTGCTTCCAAACGGAACTGAGGCAGGACAGTCAAAAGCGGTTATTATTGTTTATGATAACGCATACAATCAGATGCAGTGGCCTGGTGTAGGAATTGGAGTAAATACTGAACTGAATATGCCCTATATAACACCCGACACCCTGAAACTGACCATTGGTTTCCCGGCAGATACCTATACTTATCAGGACCTCAATATCGGAGGATTTAACCCCTTTATCATTGTGAACCAAAACCGCGGGGTTGAGGTGCACCTTCCTGACTATGCACCTACTGATCTGGCAGATCAGTCCCTTTTTGGAACAATGGAAGATTACAGCAATCCATCACAGGGGACTTATTACAAAACAGACAACAACTTACCCTGGGCAATACATATTTACGAAAGCTTTGATTACCCGATCGAAAAGCAGCTTGTTCTGCTCGCCCACCTCAAGTTTGCCGAATGGGCCACGAGTGGCGGTGTCTTGTTCCCCGACTGGTACAAAAACCTGACAGGTTACAGGAACAATGCACTTATCTATCCAGTGCCATCAGGAAACTAATAATCAACAGTATAGTTAGAGGCTGCCCGTAAAAACGGCAGCCTTTTTCTTTTGAAATTCCTCCAAAAACAATAATGTTTCAAAATTTGGAATTCATTTTCCGAAAATGGGAAATATATTATCTCAATTATTGCTGCATAGTTTTGATTAGTAGTCTATTGTGTAACCTGGCATAGTATTAGATTATATGAAATGCACTTAATACCCTAATATGAAAAAGCCACTGTTGTTAACTACTCTTATCAGCATTATGTTCATGTCACTGGTTTCATGCAAGAAAGACAGGCCTGATATTATTGTCACTAACCCCTCTATGGAGAATATTCAAGTACCTGATCAGTTTGATTGGAAAACTACTAAAGACTACACCATTGTATTTTCAACCTCAGTATCGGGTTTGGTCGAAGTCAGTAATATTGACGGTATTTATTATCAAAGAGCCTTTCTGACACCAGAAAGAACATATTCAATGAAGCTTACTGTACCTTCTTTCGAAAAGAAAGTCAATGTAAAGCTTGGAACCAGCCTAAAAGTACTCGAATTATCCGCAACACAACTAACTGTTAACTTCTGATATAATTCATTGAGAAGCATTTTTAACTGCGATAGTTTTGAGTACAGGAAAAAATTGACAATTATTTCCATGATTTGTGTGTTTTTTTTTATAACATTAAAGGACAATACTGATTTGGGATCTCCTATTCTAATTTCATTGAAACAATCAGGTTAATAATGTTTATCCAATTATCCAAAAAGAAAACATTGTAAACCACTGCTGTTATTTACTATCTTTATAGCGCAATCGAACATAATAATTATCCCAATAATAGAAAATCAAATCAGTTTTGGAAAAAATAAGTTAAAAGTAGTTTCAAAATATAAATTTAATTCATTGATTATCTAACATTTAAATATTTTAGCATGATATTAGATAATCAAAAATAAATCAATACACTTAAAAAAATGAAAAAGCTAACTTTTATACTACTCATTGGAATAGTAATCTTTTTTTCTTCTTGCAGGAAGAATTTTAATGATGACATTATCCCAACTGACCCAATTACAATGGAGAAACTCGTAGTTCCTTCAGATTTTAACTGGAAAACCACAAAGGAATACACGGTTGTGATGACAACAACCACAAACGGATTGGTTGAAGTATCAAATAAAGATGGGGTACCCTACCAAAAAGTTTTTCTTGTTTCCGACAAAACCTTTACCATGAATTTAACTGTACCATCTTATGAGAAAAAGATTTATGTAAAGCATGGTAGCCAAAACAAGGAAATTGAATTAACCGCTGTTCAGTTAAATGTAAACTTCTAAAACCATGTCAGTGCAATAGATGTATCACATAACATTTAAGGCATGACAATAATAAATTGACAAAATTGATAGTAGATGGTCAGAAACATTAAACCGTACTTAATATCAATGCTTAATCTGATGAAAATAACTTATCCCTCATCATCCTCTTTCATTTACCGATATACCCGTAATATTAGTGTTTGGCTGTTGATGGTGTTATTATCATTATCAGCAGATTCTGTCTATAGCCAGATACAAGCTGAGTCAGCAGGAATCTGCGAAAGTCAAAAAAGCAAATGGTTGTCAGAAGCAATTCAATTTCTTTTAACACCGGAATATACAGAGCAGTTAGCATTGTTGCGGATTGATACTTATGAAACTGATTCCAATCAATTGTCACACAGGGTAAGGCTTAACGGTAAAGGAAAACTAATGCTCGAAAATGATCAGTGGATAGCTATGAAGTCACACTCATCGCATGACAGCAAGGACATTGGCGACATTACTGTTGCAATTGAAAACACAGGTAGAATATACATCAGCGAAGGCCATATTTGCGGGGGGTTGATCAGTTTTGCCTTTGTGGGAAAAGAAATTCGATATGATACTGATTTCTTTTTCAATCATTTTAAGTCTGATACAGAATCTGCACCATGGATAATCTACAAACAATTATAGTCTATCACAAATTAACAATCTTAAGAATCCAACCTAAACTAATTAAATATGAAAAATCAATTACTTAGAGCAAAATTGGTGATGATTCTCATGGTCTTTGGACTTATGTCTTATGGCCAGAGTGAAACATTTGCACCTGGTGCCTATATCATAGATATGGGCGCTGCCTCACCAACAGTAAACAACAGCCTTAAACCTTACGGTTTGTTGTATCAGTTGATAGTTACACACAATGTTCCTGTCCGTTGGGCCATCAATCCTGTCAAGGCAAAGGACGGAACAGATTTCACTGCTAATTCCAAGGACTACCGCGGAGGATCTTTTGTTATTCCCGCTTCCTATGTTAATGGCGCTGTTCTTTCTACGATTAATACATGGAAGGGAAAAGGAGTAATTGTTGACGGTCCGATAAATTCAAGCTTTATTGCGCCGATATATAAAAATCTAACGTCATGGCCACGCGGAGTGTTAGATTCAGATAATGGCAATATAGTAAAGGCTTATTATACAAGGGCAGAAATACCCAATTCTTCTTTCGTGGAAAAAGGAAATCCTACTTTGCTGACAGGATGTGATGACATCTATGTTTTGCCTCATGCTGATCCACACCAGTGGCCGGCAAATTGGAAAACCGCTTTGGACAATTACATTCAAAACGGTGGCTGGTTATGGGCCGCATGTCATGCTGTGAGTGCTCTCGAAGCCAATACTCCTACCTACCTTGGATTCAGATACTTAAGTACTTCCGGATTAACCCCATGGGGTAGTCATGGTGACGGTTCGCCTAACACTTATGTTTACAATCCTTTGTATAATGGAGACCCTGTAATGCAGTTTATCGGCAACCTAAGTGCTGCTACCAACAATGGGTCTGAGCGAATTTATATGCCATATAAAAACGCAAGCACTTGGAGACCAACAACAAGTGTCGCTGTTTACCAGCCAACCCATACCAATGCAAACCCGAACGAAGCATCAGTTGTAGCCTATGGACCTGCTTATGGAAACACCAACAATGGCTGGGTAATGTATTTGGGAGGCCATAACCACGATGGAACTGCCGTAGCAAATATTGCAGCCATGAGATCTTATTTCAATTTCATTTTGCTTGCTGGTGTGGAAAAGCAGGTTGATCTTGTCGCTAACATACCTGCTTCGATTGTTTCCGGATCTACAATATCATTAGACGTAACAGCTTCCGGCGGAAATCCTCCTTATTCATATGTTTGGACTAGTAGTTGCAGCGGAGGAACTTTTTCTGCACCCAATTCTGCCTCAACTAACTTCACCGCTCCTAATGTCTTAACCCCTACTACTTGTAATATAACTGTAACTGTTACAGATAATTGCGGAAGGGTAAATATTAGTTCAGCCATAATAACCGTATCACCTCCGGTAGGCCCAACTGCTCAAAATGATTATGCGAGCACGCCATTTAATACACCTGTAACGATTATTGTATTAGCTAATGACACTCCGGGTGATTCTCCTTTGGTGCCATCATCAATTACTTTTATTCCCGCAACTATTCCCCCGGTGTCAACAGGTGTTTTCACTGTTGTAAATGGAGAAGTAGTGTTTACTCCTTCAATTACTTTTAGTGGTACAGCAACAGTGGAATATCGTGTATGTGATGAGAATAATTTGTGCGCACAAGCGCTTATTACTGTTGTTGTTGGTACGCCAGGAGGACCTACTGCTAATAATGACAACGCAACTACTCCTTTTAATACACCTGTCACTCTAAATATTTTAGAAAATGATGCTCCAGGTAGCACTCCCCTTGTTCCTTCATCAGTTACCTTAGTTCCAGGGACTACACCACCCCCTGCTCAAGGAGTGTTTACTGTAAACAACACAACCGGTCAGGTAACTTTCACCCCTGCAGTAGGTTTCACAGGAACATCTACCGTTGAATATCAGGTTTGTGATCAGGCAAGCTTGTGTGCTCAGGCACTTGTAACTGTTGTTGTGGAAGGGCCTCCAACAGGACCGACAGCAAATGATGATTATGCTATGACACCTGTTAACACACCTGTGCTAATAAATGTATTGGCAAATGATGTTGCTGGCAGTACACCAATAGTACCATCTACACTAACGCTAACAGGGGTTCAGCCGAATCCAGCTACAGAGGGTGTATTCACTGTGGATGCAGTAAATTGGAAAGTTCTGTTTACACCTGTTAATGGTTTTACAGGCACTGTTACTGGAGAATATCAGATTTGTGATCAAAATGGGCTTTGTGATATCGCGTTGATAACAGTTAATATTTTTGCAGGGGTTTCAAACGTTTATCCTGCTCTTGGTCCCGGCACACTTGCTTATGAAGACCTGTGGCCTGGCAAAGGTGACTATGACTTCAATGACCTGGTACTGGATTATCAGTTTGAAATTTTAACCAATACTGAAAACTTTGTTGAACAACTAACAGGTACGTTTACGATCAGGGCATTTGGCGCATCTTTCGAGAACGGATTTGGATTCCAGTTATCTGAAGCTATTGATCCAGCAGACCTTGCTGTTTTTGGTTATAATCTTTCAGAGGGATTCATTACCCTTGATGTAAATGGGATGGAAGCAAATCAAAGCAAACCTACAATTATTGTATATGACAATGCTTTTGCACTAATGCCACATCCTGGTGTTGGAATTGGCGTGAATACTGAACAAGACGCACCCTATGTTAACCCAGTTACGCTTACCATTACAATACTTTTCAGTCCTAACACCTATACTATTAATCAGCTTGATATCAGCAATTTCAATCCATTCCTGATTGTAAATAAAGTAAGGGGTCACGAAGTTCACCTTCCAAATTACCCACCGACGGATCTGGCTGATCTATCCCTGTTTGGCATGTGGGAAGATGATTCTGATCCAATTTCAGGAAAGTATTATCTAACCGCAAACAACCTGCCCTGGGCAATCAATATTTATGAAAGTTTTGATTATCCAAAGGAAAAGCAGGAAATCTTATGGGCACACCTGAAATTTGCGGAATGGGCCACAAGCGGAGGAGTATTGTTCCCCGACTGGTATAAGAATCTGTCAGGTTACAGAAACCAAAGCTTAATTTATCAAATTCCGAACCCTTAATTGGTCGGTAAAGCCTAAAAAAAAGAGGCTGCCCTGTCATGGGCAGCCTCTTTTTTATTCAGGATGATTGATTATCTGTAGATAAACCTATTGCCTGTTTCAGCCGGGATTTGTTCGAGAAATTCCTTCGGATAACCCGGATGGGCGGGAGGTAACGGATAGCCCCAGGGATTTCTTAAGAACCTGCCGTCTTTCTCTTGTTTTACATTGCCGTCCATGAATTTAACCAGCAAAAAATTGCCAAGCTCTTTCCATCTGTTTATGGTCAACTCCCCTGCCTGAGCAGAATATTCTGTAAGATAAGCACGGGCGTCCTCATGGCTTGATTCCCAAAGCTTCAGGGCTGAGCTATCGATTGCAGGGATTTCGTTCCGAAATGTATCTTCAAGTTCATGTTGAACTTTCTTTACATCAGGCATTACACGGTTATAGAAAAGATAGGTAAAATGAGCTACCCGGCTAAATACCCAGAAAGCAGCATCATCGACATAAGTCAGGATATCGCCATAACCTTCTGACCAGGACTTAGGAACAGTGTTGATTCCGCAATAAAACGGCACATAGACTGAGGATCCTGCATCATCGACACCGAACCAGATTATCCCGCCAATAGGTCCGGGCAACCAATTACGCATCTGGGCAATATATGAAAAACCTGTTTGCTGGGTTACAGTAACCCTTTCGTGAAAATACTCCAGGCTATCGTGCTTCCACGTCAATGGCCTCCATCTGTAAGGCAAACCAAATGGACCAGCCCCGACATCTTGCGACATATCCAGTTCAGTACCTTGCAAATAATCCCTTTTGGCTTCCATCAAATCTTGTGGGCTTATTTTGCGGGTGGGTTTCACATACAATGGCATGCGCCCGGATTTCAGGTCTTCGCCTGTAGCATAGGCCCAATAACTATCCATTCCGTCACAAAACCGGTTGAACAAACTCCATACGCGCAGCTCACAAAAACGTACTGCACCAAAATCAAGTGGTGCATAAATATCACTGAAACTAAAGTCAGCATCTTTGCCGGTAAAATACTTTCTGTCTCTTGCAAAACTAATCACATCATGAGCATAGATAACTTCGACTTCTGGATTATTTAACTTGTCCCACTGTTTATCGCTTATGGAAATTTTACCGTCAGCCAAAGGAAAGGTAGTAATTCGTGCATGGTTGGCATGAGCCGAAATATAGCCATCAGGAATACGCCGGGCTACCCAAACAGCACCTTTGCGGGTATTAATTAGTTTTTTCGTTCTTCTATCCAACATCATATCAGTGCCTTTCCCGATAATTTCCATGATCCAGACCTCGTTGGGGTCACCAATAGAAAAAGATTCACCAGAACTGGCATAGCCATGTTCCTCGACAAGTTGAGCAATCACTTTGATGGCTTCGCGTGCCGTTTTTGCACGTTGTAGCGCTAAAAACATCAGGTAGGCATAATCCATTGTTCCGGTGGTATCAACCAACTCGCTTCGCCCACCAAAGGTTGATTCGCCTAAAGCAAGCTGATATTCATTGATAAATCCTACAGTCTGATACGTGTTGGGCACCTGCGGTATCTGTCCTATAGGCCGGGCAGTACTTCGGTCATAAATGGTAACCATGCTGCCTGCAGGCCATTGTGCTGCTGCATTAAAATACAACTCACCGTAACGGATATGCGAGTCTGCCGCGTAGGTAATCATGGTTGAGCCATCTACCGAGGCACCTTTGGTTACCAGATAATTTGTGCAGGCATAGGAATGTAAGTAAAAATTTGATAGTAAAGCTATTAGCGAAAATACCGTAATCGTTTTCTTCTGCATGGCAATAGTATTGTTATGTGTTAGATGACGGCAAAAATAACCAATATGAGCCTTATCAAAGCCCTTGATAATCCTCTGTGCTTAATTTCTGAAGTAATTTTATTAGGTACTTTTGCACACAATTAACCATACTATGGATCAGGAAACAATTCTTATACTGATAATGAGCATATTAGTTGGCGGAGCTTTACTTTTTAGGAAATGGTACCTGTCTCAGCCACGTTCGTACAAGGTTTCCGAACAATGGCATAACACATATCGTATAACAATTACAGAACATAATCCCCGGCACGAAACTGCCGTAATTGAAATCGGGTTGTCGCCTTCCGAAACATCACTTTCAGCCGACAGGTTTTTGGTAGAGTTTATTTCAAAAAAACGTGAGTTAAACCGAAAAACCCTTCCTGAACTCGGAATAGAAGATGTAGATATAAGTTATAATGCTCATAATAAAATACTTAAATGTAAATTTGAAAAACGCGACCTCATGAGAGGAATCAGGCAGCATGAAATCAAATTGAATCGGTTCAGGTTTGTTGTTCTACTTACGAATACATCAATATTCAAATCTCCGGAATTCGCTTTTTCGTCGAAAAGCATGCTTTTCAGGCCGGATACAGGAAAGTATAATTAAGGAGAAGGGTCGCATTGGTTGCTTCTTTTCCAAAATTGAAAAGGTTATTTCCAGAATCAGGACGATCAAACAGAATGTTCTACATTATGTTATTGTAAATTAATCGTTTAGCAAGACTAAGAATATGGCTTGTTTTTTGCTTTAAAGAAACTTTTGGTTACTTTAAGTTTACGGCCAAGCTGCAATCATGATATTAACAGTTGCATTTATGTTCTCAGATTTCCACATCAACTTTCCTGATTTTCAGGCAATGATGGCTAGGGCAGAAGGCACATCTGCTTTATTTGTTGAACGAATGTATCTGGGAGACTTTGGGGATGTTATTGCTGGCGGTAATATATATATGGTTCTTTTTCTGGCAAGCATTATTCTGTTTGGTTTTGCACTTTTTTTCCTGTTTGCTTCAATGCGGCGAAACAAACGTCTGAGGAGGCTGCTCCAGCAACGACACAGCATCATTGACCAGCAGAAAAATGATCTTGAGGTTGCATTTAAGGAAATGACCATATTAAAAGATAAAGCTGAATCAGCCAACAGGACTCGGTCTGGTTTTCTTGCAAACATCAGTCATGAGATGCGAACGCCCCTCAACGGAATGATTGGTTTAATAAGCCTGATAAAAAAAACAGGCCTCAAAGAGCAGCAGCGCGAATATGTTAATGATACTGAACTGATGGCCCGCAACCTGTTTACCCTTGTTAATGATATACTTGATTATTCCAAATTCGAATCCGGCTCACTAGCCTTGCAGCAGATCAATTTTAACCTCCTTCAGGAATTATCAGAATTGTTTCAGGTATTCAGAAAGAAAGCATCAGAAAAGGATATCCAGTTTATAACCCGGCTTGAAACCAGCTTGCCCCAATATGTTAAAGGTGATCCTGTGAGGTTGGCGCAAATTTTGAACAATCTTCTTCAAAACGCAGTTAAGTTCACCGACAAGGGAAGTATCCGTGTTCAAAGCAGCGTGGTCACTGAAGACGCTTCGGAGTTTAAGGTAAAGTTTACGGTAACAGACACAGGAACAGGCATTGGAGAAAAAGAACAAAAACGTATCTGGGATGTTTTTCAGATGGGTGATGAAAGTTATACAAGAACAGTCGGTGGCGCCGGATTAGGTTTGGCCGTGTCCTCAAAACTTGTTTCTCTCATGCATGGTGAGATGGGGCTGAGCAGTGTTGAAGGAAGTGGCTCGTCGTTCTGGTTTACGGTTGTTTTGCAGAAAGGCACTGAACCTGATTTACTTAATTCCGAAACTTTTCAAAGAGTATTAGTTGTGGAAGACAATCTGATAAACCAAAAGGTTTCTAAAGCAACACTTCAGAACCTGGGTTACGAAGTTGATCTGGCTGAAAACGGGAAGATTGCCGTTGACAAATTCAGCAAGAACCATTACGATATTGTTTTGATGGACATACAAATGCCGGTTATGGACGGAATCCAGGCAACAAGGGAAATCAGGCAAATTGAGAAGAAGTTAAAAAACAGAAAAAGAGCACATATTGTGGCATTAACCGCTAACTCTATGATGGATGACAAAAGAAAATGTGAAGAAGCGGGAGTTGACAGTTATCTGAGCAAGCCATTCAACCTCGAGAAATTCCCCCTGTTGCTGAGCCACATCAGCCAGAATGGCTTAACCCTGTAAAGTCGCATTTCATTATAACTTCTTACAGGAAATAGGATTAATTTTGTTTCCGGACAAACTTCATCCTATGAGGCAATTTTCACCTGACACTCCCCTGGCCGAAAGGCTTCGGCCAAATGATCTGGAAGACTACATCGGCCAGGAACACGTTGTAGGAAAAGAGGCAGCACTTCGCAGATCCATAGAACAGGGTAAAATTCCTTCAATGATACTATGGGGACCACCGGGTGTGGGCAAAACAACACTTGCCTCAATCATTTCGAAGCGTCTTTCGAGGCAATTCTTCACCTTAAGTGCAATAAGCAGTGGGGTAAAAGACATCAGGGATGTTTTTGACCGGGCGCGTATGCTTCCGCAGGCACCGGTTTTGTTCATTGACGAAATCCATCGCTTCAGTAAATCACAGCAGGATTCCCTCCTCGGAGCAGTCGAAAAGGGGCTGGTAACCCTTATCGGGGCCACTACCGAAAACCCCTCCTTTGAAGTAATCGCTCCCCTACTCTCCCGTTGTCAGGTATATGTATTGGAGCCGCTGCATGAAAAAGACCTTGAATTACTTCTTACCAAAGCAACTGCAACGCTCGAAAAGCTTTACGACAGAAAAATTAACATTCAGGAATCATCGGCATTAATGAGGATAAGCGGAGGTGACGCACGAAAACTACTCAATGCCATCGAGCTCATTATAGATGTCAGCAGTCAGGATGCGCCGGCATCTGATACAATAGTTGTTACTAACCAAACCAGCCTGAAGGTAATCCAAAACAACCTTGCACGCTACGATAAATCGGGTGAGATGCACTACGACATTATTTCTGCATTCATCAAATCCATACGTGGCAGCGATCCTAATGCCGCTGTATATTATCTGGCCCGAATGGTAGAGTCTGGTGAAGATCCCCTGTTTATTGCGCGCAGAATGCTGATACTGGCTGCTGAAGATATCGGAAACGCAAATCCTAATGCTCTGCTGCTGGCTAATGCATGTTTCGATGCGTTAAACAAGATCGGTTGGCCAGAAGGGAGAATAATTCTCTCGCAAACAGCTGTATATCTGGCATGTTCACCTAAGAGCAATGCTTCCTATATGGCAATTGAAAGTGCCCTGCAAGAAGTGAGGAATTCAGGTGATCTGCCTGTTCCCCTGCATCTGCGTAATGCACCCACCAAACTCATGAAGGACATGGGATATGGTCAAAGCTACCAATATGCACACGGTTTTGATGGAAATTTTGTGGTTCAGGAGTTTTTACCTGATGCACTTTCGGGCAAACAATTTTTTGATCCCGGAAACAATCCACGGGAACATGAGATGAGGCAAAACATGAAGCAGAAATGGAAAGAAAAGTATGGTTATTAAAAACCAATCAGAAGAAAACTAATCTCTCCTTAAATATTCTCGCTCGCCATCAAAACTACTTCAACCAGAATAAACAGCAAGTGACTTAAACCTTTTCTGAGTATTATTGTTTAACTCTTAAAAATACATCCTATGAAAAAACAACTTATGATGATCGCATTTACTTTGTTCGCCGGAATACTGGGTGCACAGCAGAATTTCCATGATTTTACCGTTATAGATATTGATGGCAAAGATTTTCCATTAGCGCAGTTCAAGGGTAAAAAGGTGCTTGTGGTGAACACAGCCAGCAAATGTGGTTTGACACCACAATATGAGAAACTTGAGGAATTATATCAGCGTTATGGTGGTGATAAATTTGTTGTCGTAGGGTTTCCTGCAAACAACTTCATGGGCCAGGAACCCGGAAGCAATGAGCAAATCAAAGAATTCTGCTCTGTCAATTACGGCGTTACTTTTCCGATGATGTCGAAAATTTCGGTAAAGGGCGATGATATGCACCCTTTATATCAATGGCTTACATCTAAAGAGAAAAACGGTGTGGAAGACTCATCCGTAAGTTGGAATTTTCAGAAATACCTGATTGATGAAGATGGCCGGCTCGTAAAAGTTTTCAGCCCGCGAACCAGCCCGCTTGATGAAGACATAACAGGCCTGTTGTCGAAGATGTAGCATCAGATCAGCCAAATAACCCAGATACAGAGCCTCCATCATGGCTAATGGTTTGGCCCGTAACGAATCCGGATAAGGGCGACAACAACCAGACAGCCAGGGTTGACAGTTCAGCCGATTGTCCGAGCCTGCCAACAGGTATTTTCTTTTCGTAAAATTCCTTTGCCTCTTCACTGCTTATACCTTTGTTAGCGGAAGTTTTGGCAAAAAGCCTTTGCATTGCTGCGGTATTGTGATAGCCGGGTGCCAACACATTGAGATGAATATGTTCGCTGGCTATTTCCTGCGAAAGTGTTTTTGCCCATCCGATAACTGCAAGCCTCATTGAGTTGCTGAGCACCAGGTTTTCAACAGGTTGCTTTACCGAAACACTTTCTAAAAATACAATTCGTCCGTATGATTGTTTTCTGAACAGGGGCAGCAGCCTCATAACAAGCTGTATTTTCCACCGTACGAGTAATCTGTATGCCTCATCCCAATCATCAATGGTTGTTTCGAGTGCCGGTTTGGCTGGGGGGCCTCCTGCATTTACAAATATACCAGCCAGAGATACCCGTTCAATAACCGGCATAAGTTGTTCATGGCTCTCGTGCTTTGTAATGTCTGCGCAAAAAGTTATCAGTCTGTTTTTATGAACATTAACCTCTTCAAATTCTTTAAGTACCGAGGCTGTACGGGCAATGGCTATCACTCCGGCACCTTCTTCAAGAAGTCTTTCGGCAACGGCTCTGCCAAAGCCACTGCCAGCACCGCATACCAAAAACCATTGGTTGTCTAACTTTAGGTTCATTGAAAATCATGTTAAAGGGTCAAAAATATGGTTTTTCACGACAATCCGTTAGTAAGCTTAATTATTTCATTAAATGACCGACACTTTTGAACTGATGCAATATTCCTGGTTACGATGAGGTGCTTTTTCAACTACTTATTGATTACATTTGCGCCTTATTTGTCAGAAGATTTACCTAAATGACAGGATCAATAAAATCAGCCAGCATAAAGGGTTCGGTGGCAATTAGTCTGGCAGCCATCATGTGGGGGCTTGATGGCGTTGTGCTTACGCCAAGGTTATATAACCTTGATGTGGGTTACGTTGTATTTATGCTACACCTGATCCCTTTTCTGATCATGAACCTGTTTCTGTTTAAGGAATACAGATACCTGAAAACCTTCTCACGGTCCGATTTTTTTATTTTCCTGCTTATCAGTCTGAGCGGAGGAGCCATTGGCACAATTGCCATTGTAAAGGCATTATTCCTGCTGAATTTTAATCATTTGTCCATAGTGGTTTTATTACAGAAACTACAACCTATTTTTGCTATTCTACTGGCTACCAGTTGGTTAGGAGAGCGTTTGAGAAAAAACTTTTTAGGGTATGCGGCGTTGGCTATTGCCGGTGGATATTTCCTGACCTTTGGCTTTGCTCTGCCGGATATATCAACAGGTGAAAACACTGTATATGCCTCATTGCTGGCATTATTAGCTGCTTTAGCCTTCGGTAGTTCAACAGTGTTATCAAAAAAAATCCTGGGGTCATATAATTTTGTTACCTCGACCTTTTACAGGTATGGGTTTACTACGTTCCTGATGTTTCTGTTCATGTTGTTTTTTGGAGATTTTGGTCAAATTCAGGTAACAACAAGCACTAACTGGCTTTTCATAATGATTATATGTTTAACCACCGGTTCAGGTGCCATATTCCTTTATTACTACGGTCTCAGGAAGGTTCAGGCCATCATGGCTACAATAAGTGAATTGCTGTTTCCTGTATCTGCCATATTGTTTGATTACCTGATCAACGGCAGTGTATTCTCTATTATCCAATGGATATCAGCCATTGTCATGGTTTTTGCCATCATCAGAATCAATGCTTCAGGTTCAAAAGCCTAAGACGCTTGTTTTTTCCTGATGTTTTCCTTATCTTTATACCTTGAACTTAAAAGTCAATTGCCATGAAAGAGGAAATTAAACTGGTTTTTACCGGCTCAGAAATTGATGCGAATTTTATTGAGCAAATACTTGAAGAATACGGAATTGGAGTGCTCAAGCGAAACTCAATGAATGAGAGCCTTATTGCAGGCTGGGCTTCAGGAAGCCCCGAGGATGCCTGTGAACTTTTTGTTGAAGACGAAAACGAGCAAAAGGCGGCTGATCTCATAGCGGCATACCTTAAAAACAGAATTTAACCGCTTGGTAAAAATGTTTTATGTCATTGAGAAATGGATTCAGGCAATTATATAAACTTCTACTAACTTTTACCTAATGGAGACCTGCCTGAACAGCTATTATATTCTCGATCAACAGCTTGTGCACTCATGTGACTTTAATCCTTTCAGATTTGAAAACGAAGATCTGATTTATGAAGTAATTCGTGTGATAGATGGAAAACCTTTGTTTCTCAAGGAACACCTAAGACGGTTTTTTGCTACCCTTGCTCACAATGCATGGTCCATCAGGGAAAGTGAGAAACAAATACGTTTCATGCTCAAAAACCTGATCGAATCAAATCGCACTGATTCAGGAAACATCAAATTGATTGCTTATTCGTGTAATTCAGTTAATCAGCTGAAAGCAGCAGCTTGGTTTATTCCGGTGAATTATCCATCAAATCAGCTGTACAAAGAAGGAGTTCCGTTGATCAGCATGAAAATGGGCAGAAAACAACCCAATCTAAAGATTCAGCATAGTGCCTACAAGAATGCTATTCAACAAAAACTTAATGATAGCGGTGCATATGAAGTAGTGCTTGCAGCTGATGGGGTCGTAACTGAGGGGAGTAAATCCAACTTGTTCTTTATTCGGGACAATCGGATTTTTACAGCTAAGGATGATCAGGTATTGGGTGGCATTACCAGAGACAAGATTGTAGGTATCTGTTCGGATCACCGTGTAAGTTTGATCAAAGATGAGATTAAACTGGATCAAATAGATGGCTTCGAAGCTTCATTTTTAACGGGCACTTCACCAAAAGTATTAGCAATAAACAAGATTGACGAGGTCAGGTTCGATGTAACCCATCCATTTATTACTTTGCTGTATGAAGAGTTAAACCGTATTATAAAACAGGATATCAGTGATTTCGAATGGGATCATGCCTAGTATCAATCCTCAGATTCACCCAATTTTTTCATTTGGTCTGAATATCTCGGTATGAATCCTTATTTTTGGGAAAGCAATTGAAGAACCTGACTATAAGTATAAAATAAATGTATTCAGGCAGATGCATAAGCGCTCATTGAACCCTGTCACAATTCTCAGTAAATGATGAAGAACAAAGAACTAATTTTTGTTTCAAAAATTCAATGGAAATTATGTTGGTTTTTATTTTTGGTACTGCATCCTGCGTTCGCATATCCACAGGTTCATACAGTGGACAATTTTTGTATTTCCGTTGCTGAAGAAAAGTTTGCTGCAACCATTAATCAATTCCGCAAGGCAAACCGGCTTTCCGAAATTCCACTTTCAGCCTCACTAAGTTATGTAGCAAAAACACACGTTGCCGACCTTCAGTTGAACAGACCCGACACATGCATTTGCACCACAGGAAGTTGGTCCAACAAGGGAATTTGGAAGGCTTGTTGCTACAACAGTTATCTTCACAAACCAGAGTGTACCTGGGAAAAACCCAAAGAGCTTACCAACTATTCATTCAGAGGATACGAAATCGTGTATATGGAAGAAAGCATCCTGAAACCGGACAGTGTAGTTTCATTATGGTTTAAAATTCCTGAAATTGTTGATTTTTTGCTGGGTAGAGGCACCCACTCCGACAAAAAATGGTCAGCAATGGGCATTGGTATTGGCGAAAACTACCTGAGTTTATGGTTAGGACAGCGCCCTGATCCCAATGGTAAGCCCACTGTTTGCAGCCAGAACGAGCCTTCATTCAGGGCACCCTTTGCAGATCGAATTGAAAAGAATGCAACAGGTGGTAAAGTTGCACGGTACTATATCATTTACGGAGTTTTCAATACGATGGCTGATGCACAGGAGGCCGTTCTACGCTTCAAAAACAACGGCTTTAACAGAGCTGTTGTTGTCACCAAAGACAACAAAATCAGGGTGGCTCTTAATGTTTTCGATAGCCTTAAAGAAGCCATTGCCGCAAAGGAAAACCTTGGAACTTCATATTCGGATTCCTGGATTTTAAAGGATTAACGCTTTGAAACATTAGCGCTGCTTATCTGTTTATTCAACGTGGACAACGAACTAATAATATTCTGGTTCAGGCGCGACCTCAGGTTGCATGATAACCATGGCCTTTTTGAAGCATTGAGAAGCGGACAAAAGATTCTGCCACTTTTTATTTTCGATACAGGTATTTTAGATAAGCTTAATGACCCGAAAGATTCCCGTGTAAGTTTCATTTACAATAGTTTAAAGCAAATTGATGTGAAGCTGAGGAAGTTTGGCAGTTGTTTGTTTGTACGGCATGGAAAACCACTTGAAATATTCGGAAAACTGATAGAAGAATACACTGTAAAAGGAGTATTTGTCAACAATGATTTTGAACCTTACGGCATTGAGAGAGATGCTCAAATACGTGATTTTATAAAAAGTAAAGGTATAGAATTCAACTGCTTCACAGATCATGTTATCTTCGAACCAACTGAGATTCTGAAGTCAGACGGATACCCTTATACAGTTTACACTCCTTTTTCGGCCCGATGGAAAGAACGGCTCCGGGGAAAGAAAATTGAAACCTATGCTTCAGAAAATCTGATGCACAATTTCCTGTCTGCAAACGAGTATTTTCCGATGCTCGATCAAATAGGATTTGTTCCGACCTCGGTTGAAGCACCTGTCCTGAGCATTGACAGCCAAACGTTACTACAATATCATGAGCTTAGGAATTTGCCATTCCCGGGTTCAACTACCTATTCGGGAGTTTACCTCAGATTTGGCATCATAAGTATTCGCCAACTGGTTTCAGAAGCACTGAAGTACAGCGAAATATTTTTAAATGAATTGATCTGGAGGGAGTTTTTCATTCAAATCC
>Ga0351839_1007_pt1 | contig 47074 bp, 42 predicted proteins | sample BONcelHFGM3001E4_FD_206881 | JGI IMG/M metagenome (GOLD analysis project Ga0351839, IMG submission 206881) | Enriched cells from coal bed in the Powder River Basin, Montana, United States - BONCAT cells FGM rep1 HSBNCT.FGM.300.1.E4 ... | reverse complement strand
ATGATCTTCACACATGAAAAAGTGTTTGCAGCAAATTGGTCTGACTATTATATCCCGGGAAACAACAATACTTTGCTAGTTATTGATCCTAAAATAGATAAAGTTGTAGATAGCATTGTTCTGGCCACAGAACCTAACAGTATGGTGGTTGACCACGAAGGATATTTATGGGTACTATGTAGTGGAGGCTTTATGAATGAAGAACATGGTGCGCTGTTCAAGATAAATCCTGAAAATCATAAGGTTGACCGCAGGCTCAACTTTTCTGCATTATCCGACTCACCTTTTGGTCTGGCTATTGACGGTGAGGGCAGGAACCTTTATTTTATCAACAAACATATTTACAAGTTCTCGACCGATGATATAAGTTTGCCTGACCAGGCGTATGTTGATGCAGGTCGTAGGAATTTCTACAACATTGGTATTGATCCGGCAACAAATTTTTTAGTAGCGACTGATGCCCGGAATTATACCACAGAAGGATTTGTTTTCAGGTTTACATCGAATGGCACACTTATTGACTCAACAAAAGCCGGTATCATCCCGGATCAAATAGTTTTTAATTAATCTAATCATTATGAACAATCAAGTAAATGTTTCCTGGAAAGGCAATATGGCTTTTGAGGCTGAAGTAAATGGTTTCAGGCTTCCATTAGATGCGGATGAATCTGTTGGAGGTACCAACACGGGCCCAAGACCAAAACCCCTGACACTTGCCTCCCTGGGAGGTTGCACAGGCATGGATGTTGTTTCGATACTCAAAAAAATGAGGGTCGAACCAGAATTTTTCAATGTTTCGGTAACTGGCGAATTAACCGAGGACCATCCTAAGTATTACCACAAAATCCACCTTCGTTATGAGTTCAAAGGTAATGGATTAGACACTGAAAAGCTTGAAAAGGCTGTCAGTTTGTCACAGGAACGTTACTGCGGTGTAAGTGAATTGCTCAAGAAAGGAGCGGAAATTACCAGCGAGATTGTTATTCTTGATTGATTTTCATCTCCGAAATTATATCAATCAGCTCGCTGATAATCATTGAAGTAGCTCCCCAAATGATGTGGTTTCCAAGGGTAAAACATGGTACTTCCCACTTGTTGCCATCAGAAAGTGTGATTTGTTTTATGTTGCGGTTTGCTGGGTTAAGTAAATCATTTAGTTTCCAGGTGAACACTTCTTCAACCTCACTTTTGTCGGGTGTCAGTATTGGTGGTTCTTTAAGGGTGCCTAGGACAGGTAGCACTTCATATCGGCTTGGAGGGATATAAATCCGACTCAATTGTCCGAGTATATTTACCGAATTGGGATCAATATTCACCTCTTCCCGGGCTTCCCGCATGGCAGTGAAAACCAGATCGGGGTCGTCGGGCTCCAGCCGACCTCCCGGAAAAGCAATCTGACCGCTGTGTACTCCGTCGTAGGTGTTGCGCTTTATAAAAATTGTTTTTATCTCTTGATCCTCAATAAAAATTGCTATAAGAACAGCAGCTAAGCGGACTGTTTCGCCTGACAGAACTTCACGTTTTAGGTTGATGCGGCCCTCAGGAATCATTTTTTGGTGGGAATGTTGCCCAGGTAGTTGAAAGTGAAGTCGTTCAATTAGAAATGAACTTAATAAGCTGAGATCATCAAGGTATTTATAAGGCATGAAGCAAAAGTAAATTGAAAATTTCTAACCCAAAAGAACAAATTCTTAATAAAAAGTTTCTGTTTTTTCAAAAGGTCAAATTAAGTGATGGGTTTTTTTATACTTTTATCATCTAAATCATTCAATAAAAATGGTAAAGGAAAAGCAGTCACCAGTTCATTTTGCCGAATCAACGAATGTGCAAATGCGCGAACTTGTCCTGTACAATGATGATTTTAATACCTTCGATTTTGTCATCGAGACCCTGATGGATGTGTGCGAACATAGCCCGGAACAAGCAGAAACTTGTACATGGATCGTACATCATAAAGGGAAATGCGCTGTTAAATCCGGAAGTTATAGCGAATTGAAGCCTGTTTATCAGGAACTTATTAACAGAACATTAACAGCAAAGATTGAATAATATGTGGACAGTTATCATAGCACTTATTGCCATCGGTTTGTTAATGGTTGTAATTGAAATACTTGTCATCCCAGGCGGAGGATTGGCAGGGATTGTTGGTTTTGTGCTGATGGTCGCTGCGGTTTGGCTGGCCTATTCACGACAGGGAATAACTATGGGTCATATTACGCTTGGCACAACGCTGGTTATAAATTTTGCAGTACTTTTATACGCGCTTAGGTCGAAAACATGGGAGAGGGCCATGCTAAAGCGCAACATTGATAGCAAGGTTAATGTTATCGACGAAAATGATGTACGTGCAGGTGATACCGGTAAAACAATATCGCGTTGCAGTCCTTCTGGAAAAGCTTTGATTAATGGACAGTTTTTTGAAGTACATGCCAGATCTGAATTCATAGATGAAGATGTGGAAATTGAAGTAATTAGAGTTGAAAAGAATAAAATAATCATTAAATCCAAACAAATTTAACATGGAAGATATGTATGTAATTATTGCTATTGGTCTGGGAGCCATTTTCTTGATATGGTTTCTTTTCTATTTTATCCCGGTTGGACTGTGGTTCACAGCGCTAGTATCTGGCGTAAAGGTTTCGTTGTTGCAACTGGTGCTCATGCGGTGGCGCAAGGTTCCGCCTTCTTTGATTGTAAACAGTATGATTGCAGCAACCAAAGCGGGTATTAAGCTTGAGCGTGACGATCTCGAAGCGCATTTTCTGGCAGGTGGACGTGTTCAGCAGGTAGTTAATGCTTTGATTTCTGCAGATAAAGCAAACATGGATCTTACCTTTAAAACAGCTACGGCAATTGACCTTGCCGGGCGCGATGTTTTTCAGGCTGTTCAGATGTCAGTTAACCCTAAAGTAATTGATACTAAGAAAGTTGCAGCTGTTGCCAAGGATGGTATTCAGCTGATTGCACTTGCACGTGTAACGGTTAGAGCCAATATCCGTCAATTGGTTGGTGGTGCAGGCGAAGAAACCATTCTGGCCAGGGTAGGTGAGGGAATTGTTTCATCAATCGGATCGGCCGATTCGCACAAATCGGTGCTTGAAAACCCTGATTCAATCTCAAAGGTGGTTTTGAAGAAGGGGCTTGACTCAGGCACTGCTTTTGAAATCCTTTCAATTGACATTGCAGATATTGATATAGGAAAAAATATTGGTGCAGTGCTGCAGATGGATCAGGCAAATGCCGATAAGAATATTGCTCAGGCAAAAGCAGAAGAGCGCAGGGCGATGGCAGTGGCTTATGAGCAGGAAATGCGTGCCAAGGCACAGGAAGCCCGTGCCCACGTTATTCAGGCAGAAGCCATGATTCCTCAAGCTATAGCAGAAGCATTCAAATCGGGCAACCTTGGAATCATGGACTACTATAAGTTCCAGAATATACAGGCTGACACCAAAATGCGGGACTCAATTTCTGATCCAGGTGCATCAAGCGGCAAGTCAGGTAGCAAAACCGAAATAGGAAAGTAGTGCCTATTCAAATGGCCAATCGAAGGCGTTTGCATGTAAAATTCATGCAAACGCTTACTTTTTATTAATCCTTTTAATACTTTTGTTATTAACGATGAATCAGGCCATGTATGATGCGGATGAAAAACAGCTGATCAGGGAGGCACACCTTGCCTTGATTGCATCCGTTCAGGAATTTGCCTCTCCAGAAGACATTAAGAGGATTAACACAGCGTATGAATGGGCCTTTAAGGTATACTCCGGTCAAAAAATGGCATCCGGACGTCCTTATATGCTGCATCTGATTCAGGTTGCTCAGATTGCCGTCAATGAAATAGGACTAGGTGTATCAACTGTTATTTGCTCTCTGATTCATGGAATTAACCTAAAATCAGTTTATTCCCTTTCGGAAATTGAATTGACTTTTGGAAAAACTGTGAGCAGCATTGTAGATGGTTTCAACAAAGTATCAGAGCTCAGAACCGAACGATTGTCATTTCATTCAGATAATTTCAGAAGATTATTTCTTTCGCTCATTGATGACATTAGGGTAATTCTTCTCAAATTGGCCCACAGGCTTTATGACCTGCGCAACCCAAGCGACCATCCAAAAGAAAAACTCGAGCAGTTTATATACGAGGTTAAGCATCTTTATGTGCCAATAGCACATAGACTTGGCCTGTATTTAATTAAAGCTGAGTTTGAAGAGAAAGTGATGAAGTTTGAGAATCCTGAGATCTTTGATGTAATTAACGAAAAAATTAAGGCAACAAAGAAAAAGCAAGAAGCTTATATTCAGGACTTTTTGCAGCCTGTTCAGAGGGAATTAATCGCACAGGGCCTCGATTGCACTGTTAAATGGCGAACCAAATCAATTCCATCAATCTGGGCAAAAATGAAGGCCCAGAATGTTGAATTTGAACAGGTTTATGACCTTTTTGCTGTCAGGATTATAATCAAAAGCCAGCCTAAAAAGGAGAAAGAGGATTGCTGGCGGGCCTATTCTATCGTTAGTGATATTTACCAGCCCAACCCTAAAAGATTGCGCGACTGGATTACCACCCCTAAAGCCTCTGGTTATGAATCACTTCATTGTACGGTCAAAGCACCTAGTGACAAATGGGTAGAAGTACAAATCAGATCAGAGCGAATGGATGAGATTGCCGAGAAGGGACAAGCAGCCCATTGGGTATATAAAAACAAATCGAAGCAGCTCGATACTGAAGAATGGCTCAATCAGGTGCGCGATGTACTGGAGAATCCTGATCAATTGAACTTTGATTACACATATCGTAACGCCAACAGGTTTCAGTCAGATAAGATTTTCATTTTCACCCCAAACGGTGATTTGAAACAGCTTCCGGTGGGGTCAACAGTGCTTGACTTTGCCTATGAAGTGCATACTCAAGTTGGGTCAACATGCAATGGAGCACGAGTCAATAACAAGATAGTGCCCATCAGGCATGTGCTCAACAATGGGGACAAGGTAGAAATTGTAACGAGCAAAAAACAACGGCCCAAGCCCGACTGGCTTAGTTTTGTGGTAACCGACAGAGCCAGAAACAAGATAAAGAAGTATATCAAGGAAGTTGAGATGCAGGAGTCGGATATGGGCAAGGAGATGTTGTTGCGAAAGCTTAAAAACTGGAAACTTACACTTAGCGAAGACGTGGTAAATTTGCTTGTAAAGCATTACAAAACCGAAACCGCAGTTGATTTGTACCACCAGATCGCCACAGGGCGAATTGAACTGGCTGATCTTAAGAAATACCTTATCCAGCAGGTTGAGTCAGAGAAAACTTCAGTTAAAATTGACAAGGAACAACCTCGTGCAGAGACAAGAGTTAATGTTAATCCGGTTAGCGCTGAGGCAGAAGATTATATGCTCATTGATAACTCCCTGAGCAATGTCAATTATAACCTTGCCCGCTGTTGTAATCCGATACCAGGCGATTCAGTATTCGGATTCGTTACAGTCAGCAGTGGCATAACTATTCATAGGGTTAATTGCCCTAACGCTGCACGATTGCTCGAAAAATACAGCTATAGAGTCATTCGGGTACGATGGAAGGACGCCAAGGATAGTCCTGTATTTCAGTCAACTATCAGAATTTCAGGTATTGATGTAATTGGATTGGTTGGTGAGATCACCAAAGTGATTAGTAGTGATCTGAAAGTGAATATGCGTTCAATTGCTTTTGATACAAAAGACGGTCGTTTCGATGGCAGAATTTCACTGAATATAAGAGATACAGAGCATCTGGAGCAATTAATACACAAAATCATGAAAGTTAAAGGGGTTGAAAAGGTATCAAGATTAAAATAAGAACCAATAAGCTTATGGTTATTCAATTATTCATTTTTGCGCTCATTTTTTTCGGTCTTGCAGTATGGTTTTTTGTGCGGAACAAAAAGGTGCTTGGGTTTACCTTCATCGCGCTGGGCATTATGCTAACTGTAATTTTCTTTATTGTGCGATTCCTATATCCACACAAAGTTCCGTTTTAGAGTCTTTCAATTGATTTATTAACCAAAAGTAAACCAAGGCCTTACAATTATCGTTTTGTCAACTGGTTCGCTGTAATGCCTGAACTCGTTTGTGTGTTTGTTATACAAATAATCTTTTCCCCATTCATTGTGCTTTCGGCTGATCTGATCAACAGCATCAACCAGCAGGCTGAGTTCGCCGTCTGTCATTGTCGGATGAAGTGATGCCCTGATCCATCCGGGTTTTTGAGAGAGATCGCCATGATTGATTAGATCAGTAATGGCTTTGGATTTATCATAACTTACATCGAGCAAGTAATGCCCATAGGTGCCTGCACATGCACAGCCACCACGAACCTGAATTCCAAACCGGTCGTTCAGTAGCTTCACTACAAGGTTGAAATGCACATGTTCCAGGTAGAATGAAAAGACACCCAGCCGTTCCCGCATGTTATCGGCAAGGATATGCAATCCTTTTATTTTACTGAACTCACTGAAGGCTTTACCAACCAATTCATGTTCTCTTAAACGCATCATCTCTGTTCCCATTTGGTTTTTAACCTCAATGGCCAATGCGGTTCTGATAGCCTGAAGGAAACCTGGCGTGCCTCCATCTTCCCTTAATTCGATATCATCAATGTATTTGTACTCTCCCCAGGGGTTTGTCCAATCAACGGTGCCTCCACCAGGGTTGTCAGGCGAAGGGCTGTTATACAGAGAACGATCGAAAATCATTACTCCCGAACTACCCGGACCACCCAGGAACTTATGCGGGCTGAAGAATATTGCATCCAGCTTTTTCATGTCGTCATCTTCAGGATGCATATTGATATCCACATAAGGCGCTGAAGCTGCAAAATCAACAAAAATAACGCCCCCATGCTCATGCATAATTCTGGCAATGTCATGAATTGGCGTTTCGATACCTGTTACATTGGAGCAAGCTGTAAATGAGCCTATTTTAAATGATCTGTCCTTATAGATTTCCAATTGTCTTCTGAGTTCGTCCAGATCAATTAAAAGATCTTTATTTGGTTGAAGAACAACCACATCCACATTGGATTCGAACCAGGAAGTATGGTTTGAATGATGCTCCATATGACTGAGGAAAACAACAGGTCGTTCATTTTTTTGAATGCAATCGCGTTTTGTAAGCTGTCCGCAGTTTTTTAGGCCCATGATCCGGTGCATCTTGTTGATCACAGTTGTCATTCCTGAACCGGCAGTGATAATCACATCCTCTGTACAGGCATGCACGTGATCTTTTATAATCTTGTGCGCCAAATGGTAGGCCTTGGTCATCAGTGTGCCGGTTTCACTGGTCTCCGTGTGTGTGTTGCCTATAAACGGACCAAATACATTAATGATTTGATCCTCAAGAGGACGATAAAGCCGCCCACTTGCTATCCAGTCGGCATAAATCAGGGTTTGAAGCCCAAACGGAGATTTAAAGGAAATGTGATGCCCGATTGTATTTTGCCTGAATTTTTCGAAATAATGCTCGAGATTCATATACCTGCTTTATCTTATTTTGACCAGCAAACCCGAAGATAATTGCTGATCGGCCTTGTTTATGTAGTAAATATATGTTCCGTCAGACAACCCTGACAGGGTTAACGGTTGCATGCCTTGATAAGTGACTATGTTCCGGGCGAATACAATTCTACCGCTTAAGTCTGTTATTACCAAACTAACTTCATCAATATCAGTTTCATGAGAAGTAACATGAATCCTGTCGTAAGCCGGATTCGGATAGACACTCCAGTTCCCTGAATCTAATCGCTGCGTGCTTGTTGTGGTTTCGATGCGGACAATAGTGTCGAATGAGTCTGTTTTTACGAAATCTGGAAAATACATATCTACCGAAAAATATGTTAACCCCTCACAAAATGGACCAACACTTATGGTGTCGGTGCGGTAACAGTCACCTGGCCATATCCATGCGCCGTAATACATTTCAAGGGAAATAGCTCCGCAGGCCGCAAAAACCAGAATACTTTCAGTTGTACAATCCAGGTTCGGAATATGTGTGTGAATAATTACATTAGCAAACTCATCGGGTTGGATTTCAGCGGGTTCCAAGTGAACCGAGATTAGTTGTTGTGCCTGAGCCGGAAGGCAGGCAATAAAAACAGCAGTTGACAAAACAAGTAACCTGATCAATTTCATAAATGTGGAATTGGCTTCGGGGCAAATATAGCGTTTTAACATAGAACTTGTGTCGAATTACTGTTGCCTCTATTGTGTTCTTTATTAGTAGTTTGCGAACATCCCTGAATAATTGGGTACTTAAATGCCATTATTTTGTCACCGGTTGCTGCGAAAATCAGGCTGATTTTAGTTAAATACTGGTTTAGTGAGGTATACTCGTACAAGTTATAACCTGAAAATGATTGCATTTATTTCCTTAAAAGCAGGAATTCAATAAAGCTGAGAATCGAGAAAGATAAATGTGCAGGCCACTTTGAGAAGGTATTTAGTGGCGATGAGACATCATAATAAGCTCTAATCATACACAGGTTTCATCAGGAAGGAACCCCATGTTAGGCTAATTGAATTATGGACTAAGTGTTGATGAAACTATCTTTACTTGTTTAAAGTATTAATTTCCTTTGGAAATCTGAATCAGGCCAACTTCCACAGCTCCGTTTTCGGGGTAGAAATTAATCCAATTGTTGTCTTCGCTGAACCATTTGTACTGTGATCCTATTCGAACGATATAGTCTTTGTATTCATTTGATGCTGGAATTGGCAGTACAAAACCGCCATTTCGTCCATTTCGGCTGCCGTAACTTACAATAAGCGAGAAGTTCTGCGAACCGGTATTTTTTGCTTTGACCAAGATGTAATTGGTTCTTCGTTCGTTTACTGGTACTGGCTCAAAATCAAACCGATGATCCGTATTTGTTGCAAGCAACATCGGGTTAAGGTTAAGTTCAAAAAGCTTGTTTTCTTCAATGATCTTTGTTATTCGCTCGATCATCTCGGATGGATATGTTTCGTCTGGCTTTATTTCTGAGGCTTTCGCAAACTGTTCAACTGCTTTATCATAGGCTTTAGCAATGAAAAATTTATCAGCTTCAGAAACCACTTTGTCATACTCGGTTTTTTGCTTTTGCAGTTGTTCACGCATAATGTTTTCGGCAAGGACAATTCGATCATTAGCATAATTATCCTGAGGTTTCAAAGATCTTGCAGTTTTATATGCCACAACAGCTTCCCTGTAATCGCGTGATTCGAAGAGCCTGTCAGCCAGAGCGACAGCATCTGCATACCTCTGATTGTTGCGCAGTCCAATTTCTGATTTTTTACGGTTTATCTCAGTAGTTGTTGATATTGTTAGAACATGTTGCGAATCAATACTATTCATTTCCCTAAGAATTGAGTCAGCCAATAGAATTTCTTCTTTTGTCAGATATTGCAGTGCATCAGAGTTAAGTTCAGTTAACTTTTGTTCCTTGTTTTTCAGGGCTTCGGCAAGCATCTTTTGCTGTTTTATTTTTTCTATCTGGTTGCGGGGATGCATTTCTGAAGGAAGCAGTTTGAGTGCTTCTTCATAGAGTTTCAGGGCTTCATCTGCCTCATCTGATCCAACAAGTTTGTCGGCTTTGGCAACCAACGCATCATAATTGCTCCTAATTTCTTTGTTGCGTTGTGATTCATCAATTTTTCCCTGGACAGATCGCATATGAACTATAGCAACTGAATCAGAAGGCTTTATCAATAATGCCTCGTTAATCAGTTTCAAGGCTTCATTCCAGTTTTCAGCGTCGTATTCTTTACGGCTGTTTTCCAGTTTCAGGGCAAAGAGTTGCTCGTTTGCACTTTTCTGAGTGACTTCGGCAATTTTTGATTTGGCGAGATCGAGTTTTGTTGTGGTTTGCTGATCAGAAGGCTTAATTATTAATGCTTTTTCTAAGTCGCCTACTGCCAATGAATAAGCTTCATTGTTCATGTGCATTTCGGCTGAAACTAAAAGGTCTGAAAATGCTTTATTCTGGTCAAGAAATCTTCTTTGATTGGATAGCTCTATCTCGGCCTGACGTAACTTATTCGACACACCTATATCGTTGGGTTTTAATTCAAGCGCAGATGAAAATGCTGTTACAGCCTGTTCCCAGTTTAGTTCAGCAACTGCTGATGTACCTGCCTCTAACAATTGTTTGAACTGTTTTTCAATATTTTCTGAGTTTTTCAGCAGTTCGATTTGATTGTTGGATTCGGAAAGTCGCTTCATAGCGTAATCATCTCCGGGTTTTATCTTCAGTGCATAGAGGTATTCATCTTTGGCGGCTGAATAAGCTTTGTCTGCAAACTTCTTATCAGCCATAGCAACGGCATCAGCGTATGCTTTTTCATCAACGAAGGTTTTGTCGGATGTGATCTCATCAATTCTTTTAAGCATATCGGCAGGGTAGGCCTGATCAGGCATAATGGCTGAAGCTTTCTCATAGAAAACTGCCGCTTTACGGAAATCTTTGGATGCGTATAGTTCATCAGCTTTTTCAAGGCTTTCGTTGTAATCTTCAACGTTTTTTTTCAATCTGGCAGCGTAAATGAGGTTTGCCTGAGCGTTCACGTCATCAGGAAAAACGGATAATGCTGAACGGATTGCAGCTATTGATTTATCATAGTCTTTTCTGGTGATGGCTGCTTCGTATTGTTGAAGGAAATCACTGAATTGCTTTTCATTATCCAATTGCTCTTTCAGTTTGCTTCTCAGTAAAGGCAGCTTTTCAGCAACCGCAGGGTGGGTTGGATACAGTTTTTCGGCCTCTGTAAACTGAAATATTGATTCTTCGAGTTTGTTTTCCTTGGCAAGAAAATTACCTCTCTCAATAAATACTGAGAACTGATTCAATTTTTCTTTTTCAACCAAAAGTTGCTTTTCCAACTGTTCGATTTGGTTTATTGCATACTTGTCGGCCGGAACAAACACAAGAGCTTCTTTATAAGCTTTTAAGGCTTGTTCGGTTTTGCCATCGCGCAGCAATTTATCCGCTTTATCAATATTCTCGTAATACAACTCACGCGATTCCATTTGTTTTTTGAGTTGAGATATGGTTTCGCTGAGGCGTTTTGATGCATAAGGATCGTTGTTTTGAATCCTCAGAGCTATTTCATAATATGTTTTTGCAGATAGGTAGTCTTTTTCAATGTAAAATTTATCTGCACTTTCAATTGCAGACTGATAGGTTTGTGAAGTTATCTGAGCCAGTATACTGCTCATATGAAGCATTATAAAAAAGCCAATCAGAATAGTTTTCAGGTAAAAGGACATATCTGAATTTGTTGTTGGAATGTAAACGGTATGTAATTGGTTTTATTGCGGTTGTAGCTTTTCTGTATCAATGACTCCGTCACGGATAAAGAGTTTTCTGTCGGCCATTCCGGCGAGTTCGGAATTGTGGGTTACAACCACAAAAGTTTGATTTAATTCGGTTCTTAATGTAAAAAACAAGCGATGAAGTTCGGCAGCATTCTTCGAATCAAGGTTGCCGGAAGGTTCATCAGCCAGAACTACAGCAGGATTATTGATTAATGCCCTTGCCACAGCAACCCTTTGTTGCTCGCCTCCAGACATTTCCATTGGTTTATGGTTGGCTCTGTCGGTCAAATTCAGAAGGTCAAGCAGTTTATGGGCCTGTTTGGCTGCCTGTTGTTTTGAAAGTCCAGCGATATACGCAGGAATGCAAATGTTCTCTATTGCAGAAAACTCAGGAAGTAAATGATGAAACTGGAACACAAAACCTATATTTTTATTTCTGAATCTTGCCAGTTCGTTTTCAGACAGCTTGCTGATGGTGGTTCCCTTAATGGCAAGTGTGCCTGAATCGGCTTTTTCAATGGTTCCAATAATTTGCAGCAAGGTTGTTTTGCCTGCACCGGAAGCACCAACAACCGAAACAACTTCATTTTCACGGATCGTAAGATCAATGCCTTTCAGCACTTCTATTTTTCCGTATTTTTTCTTTAACCCGGCGGCTTCAATCATTCAGTAACCTGACTTGTTTGCCACAAAAATACAATATTTACCTCATTCATTATTGTTAGCCTTGCATTTTGCCGACAGCAAGTTTAAAAACTAAAGAATAATTATCTTAATTTTGAGCGCACAAAAAAACTTACCAATTTCGATTTATGAACCTACACGAATTTCAGGGAAAGCTGATATTGAGCCGTTACGGAGTATCGGTGCCCATGGGTATTGTTGCTGAATCACCCGCCAAAGCTATAGAGGCAGCAAAGGAAATACAGGCTAAAACAGGCTCTGACCGTTGGGCAGTGAAAGCCCAGATACATGCCGGAGGCAGGGGCAAAGGAGGTGGTGTAAAAATTGCCAAATCCCTTGAGGAGGTTGAGAAGTTTGCCGACCAAATCATTGGAATGATGTTGGTTACACCTCAAACCAGTGCCGAAGGAAAACTTGTCAGACGGGTACTGGTCGAGCAGAATATCTTCTATCCTGGTCCTTCTGATGTAACCGAGATATATATGAGCATATTACTGAACAGGTCGAAAGGACGAAATATGATCATGTATTCTCCACGTGGAGGTATGGATATAGAAGCAGTAGCCGAGGAAACTCCTGAGTTGATTTTTACAGAGGAAATAGACCCTAAAGTTGGGCTACAGGGTTTTCAGGCCAGACAGATCGCATTTAATCTTGGCTTGTCGGGCGAGGCTTATAAAGAAATGGTAAAGTTTGTGCAGGCATTGTACAAAGCATACGAAGGTTCAGATGCCAGTCTTTTCGAAATTAACCCGGTGATCAAAGCTGCCGATGACAGGGTTTTTGCAGCTGATGCGAAAGTAACCATCGACAATAATGCCTTGTTTCGCCACGCTGAAATTGCAGCGATGCGCGACCTGGCAGAAGAAGATCCGATCGAAGTAGAAGCAAGTCGTTTCGACCTTAATTTCGTGAAACTCGATGGTAATGTGGGTTGCATGGTAAATGGTGCAGGGCTGGCTATGGCTACCATGGACATGATAAAGATGTCGGGTGGCGAACCGGCAAATTTTCTTGATGTAGGTGGTACCGCCAACGCCAAAAGGGTAGAAGAGGCTTTCCGGATAATCCTTAAAGATCCTAATGTTAAAGCTATACTTGTAAATATCTTTGGCGGCATCGTACGTTGCGACCGGGTTGCGCAAGGCATTGTTGATGCCTATCAAAATATTGGAGAAATTAGTGTGCCGATTATTGTGAGGCTACAAGGAACCAATGCTGCCGAAGGAAAAGAACTGATTGATAAATCCGGGCTGAAGGTTTTTTCGGCCATAAAACTTCAGGAAGCCGCTGAACTTGTAAACGAGGTTCTTCAATAGGTTTTTGGTTGTCCTTCGACAGGCTCCCTTTGACTTTTCGAAAGGGGCTCTCTTCGACGGGCTCAATGCATCGCAGGGCATCGCAGGGTGTCGTGAGTGTAAATGGCGTTTTGTTCTGGGTTTCGGTGAGTGGATTGATCAGGCGAAACTAAGGATTATTGAATTGACAGCAGTCAGCAACAAATGATCTCAGGATTGAACTCAGGATGTCTACTATTTTGAATTCATTTCAATAACACTATTCATCTTCATTGGAATTTTTGTTCCTTCCTGCTCCATTTCCATTTCAATCACCTGATTCAAAGTTGATGACAATACCCAACCGGTTTGGGTGTCTACTTGGGAGCGTCCGATCATAGTACCTTTAATGCTTGCTTTCTGGCCCTTCATTTCAGTACCGGTAATGGCTCCTTCAAAACTCACAGTTGCTGTTTTTCCCTTAATCCCTTCTAATTTATAGGTTGAATTGATTACGAAATCACTCTGCGGATCGGGCTTCAGGCTAACAACCCAACTTTCTCCTATAGTCACTGGTTTGTCAGAATAAACATTCAACATTCCTGTTTCGAAGCCGGCCAAACTTTGGTTGTTATCAAGCATTTCGCTCATATTGTTTTTAATAGCATTACCGAATCTATCAATTTCGAGGCTCACGGTTTTACCGATAATTTCATTTAAGGAAGCCGCAACTTGCTGAACCATAGGGTTAGAGCTTTCATCAGGTTTTTCAGAATCATAATTGATTTCCATGCCCATCGCGTTTTGATTGAGTTTCATTTTTCGGTAGGTCAGATTAAGCGTTATGTTATTACTTTCGTCAACGTCAGCAATAGTAATTTCCTGAACGGTTTCACTGATTTGTTTGAGTGTCATTGACTGGCCCATCATATCCATCGTAATGGTTTGGTTGTTCTTGATGGCAAGGCTGTATTGATGCCCCTTCTTAAGATTGTAAGAAAGGGTTATGTTTTTCTGTGCATGCACAAAGATGGGAATCAGTATGAGCAAAAAAATAATTGTGCTTTTCGTTTTCATGTTGTCAGGATTTGAATTATTATAATAATCTTATTGAAAGTCAAATTAAAAAGCGTGTTCGTCACCTTGTCTGGGTTCATAATCATTGTCGTCGTTCATTCGTGAAGCGATGGTACGTGTTGGCGGCTCAAAACCCTGATTGGGGCTAAGTGGCTCAGGCATTTCTCTTTTTTCTGATGGATCAAGCTCTGTAAAACGTGCAAACTGTCCAATAAATCTCAGGTTGACATCACCAAGTTTTCCATTTCTGTGCTTGGCTATATTGATGACTGCCAATCCTTTCAAATTTGTGCCCTCCTCTTCATTATCAAGATTATAGTATTCAGGACGATAAATAAAAATTACCATATCAGCATCCTGCTCAATTGCTCCCGACTCTCGAAGGTCGGACAGGATTGGTTTCTTTGATCCCGGCCTTGATTCAACATTTCGGCTGAGCTGCGAAAGAGCAAGAACCGGGATGTCGAGTTCTTTGGCAAGGCTTTTTAAAGAACGCGATATATTGCTGATTTCCTGTTCCCGGTTTCCTCTGTTATCGCCTCCTGTTGTCATAAGCTGCAAATAATCAACGAATACCATTTGAATGTCGTGTTGTTGTTTGAGTCTTCGGCATTTTGCCCGAAGCTCAAAAACAGATAGTTGCGGAGTGTCGTCAATAAACAGATTGGCATTCACGAGAGGAGCGATACGGGTATGCAGTTGTTGCCACTCATGCTCCTGTAAGTCACCTCGTCGCAATTTATCAGCAGGTAGCATTGTTTCGCTAGAAATTAATCGTGTAACCAACTGTATGGAAGACATTTCAAGTGAGAAAAAAGCAGCAGGCTTATTGAAATCAACTACAATATTTCGGGAGATATTGAGTGCAAAAGCAGTTTTACCCATACCAGGACGTGCAGCAAGAATGATCAGGTCGGATTTCTGCCAGCCAGAGGTTATTCTGTCGAGGTCAGAATAACCGGAGGGTACTCCACGAAGATTGGTGGGTGAATGTCTGGCGCTCTCAATGTCCTCAATTGCAAGCTTAATCAGGTCGGTCATGCTGAAAAAACTCCTTCTCAGGTTGCTTTCACTCACCGAAAACAGCCCTTGTTCGGCTTTATCGAGCAGGTCGAAGACATCTGTAGTATCTTCATATGCATCCTTAATGATGGTGCTTGATATCCTGATCAATTCGCGCTGGATAAACTTTTGCAAGATAATTCGTGCATGAAACTCAATATTGGCTCCTGATACAACACGGTTAGTCAATTGCGAAATATAGTAAGGTCCTCCAACCAGATCTAATTCGCCCATGCTGCGAATTTCGTTGGTAACCGTTAATATGTCGATGGTATCTGATTTATGAAACAGTGAGTGAATGGCTGTGAAGATTTTCTGATGGGCATCTTTATAGAAAACCTCTGGTTTTAGGATGTCAATTACTGCGTTAAGGGCCTCTCTTTCGAGCATCATTGCGCCGAGAACAACTTCTTCGAGGTCGGTTGCCTGTGGCGGTATCCGTCCGTGTTGCAGCAATATATCCTTTAAATGGTCGGTATCATTCACCAGGGGTAATTTGCCCCTTTTTACACTTCTCTCCATAGCCCCAAAAATACGAATATTAGGTTGCGGGCAGTTTTATGTTGATATCTTTTTGGGGATATTGATAGTGAATGTTGTTCCCATCCCGGGCTGGCTACTGACAGAGATGGTTCCGCCGTTTGCCCTTACAAATTCATAGCACAAAACGAGCCCGAGCCCAGTTCCTCTTTCATTGGCTGTTCCGGATGTCTGTATTTTTTCATCAAGTCTGAACAGTTTATTAATCTTTTCAGCAGGTATCCCAACTCCTGAGTCAGCGACAGTAATGGTGATAGCATCATCTGATTCAGTTGTTCTAATGCTAACTTCGCCTCCTGCGGGTGTAAATTTAATGGCATTAGAGACAAGGTTTCTAAGAATCACATATAGACTCTCTTTGTCAATTTCGATCAGTAAGTCATCTTTACTTGAATTGATCAGCGAAATGGCTTTTTGCATAGCCTGAGCCGAAAACCATTGAAAAACCTCCTTGATTGCATCATTGATTTGTATCGGCTCAGGGCTCAATATAAGTGTTTTGCGTTGTGTCATTGACCAGTTTAGCAGATTTTGCAACAAATTGAATAAATCTTCACTGCTTTTGTGCAAGGCAGCCAGTAGTTCCCTTATCTCGTCCTTCTCAAAACTTTCAAACTCATTATGGAGCATTTCTGAAAGCCCTAGCAATGAGGTAAATGGACTTTTCAGGTCGTGGGCAATAATGGAGAAAAACCTGTCCTTGGTTTTGTTGACTTCAAGAAGTTCCTGTTCGGTCTTTATTCTTGTGACAATCTCTTCCTGAAGCAAGATGTTTGCATCTTTCAGTTCCTTAGTGCGCTCTTCAATAATTTTTTCGAGTCGTTCTTTTTTTAAGGCAAGATTTCTGATTCTAAGCAGGAAAAGCCCGCCGATTATTGAAAGAACAAGAATGATGATCAGTATGCGAAACCACCATTGGGCATAGTAGGGTGGAGGGATAATGATTTTTAAACTGCTTCCTTCATAATTCCAGACACCATCGTTATTCGTAGCAATTACCTCCACAATGAAAACGCCATAACCCAGATTTGCAATTTCAATGCTGTTTTGATTGCCTAATCCTATCCACCTGTCATGTACACCACTTATTCGGTAAGCATATTGGTTCTTCTTTGGCTTGTAGTAATTCAAAGCGGCAAATTCGAGGGTGATGGATTGATTGGAATAATTAAGTCTGATTTCTTTGGCTTTGGTAATTGGTGGATCAATCAGGGCAACCTCATTTGCAATACGCAAACTTGTGAAGATAACTTTTGGGATCTCAGTGTTGCTGTGTAGTTCGGATGGCTTGAATATGCTAACTCCGTTTATTCCTCCAAAATACAGGTTCCCCTCATTATCTTTTAAATATGCTCCGCTGTTAAATTCATTAGCTTGAAGTCCGTCTTCATGATCATAATTCTTTATCAGTGATGTCAATGGGTAATAGCAACTGATACCTTCGTTTGTGCTAAGCCAAAGATTTCCGTCATCATCTTCAAGAATACCGTAAACAACATCATTAATCAGGCCGTCTGCTGTGCTTATCTGCCTGAAAGTGTAGTTAACTTCGTTATAAATATTCAATCCATTGTCTGTGCCAATATAAATTTGACCAGTGGAAGATTCAAAGACACTGTAAATTATATCGGAACTGATTGATGAGGAATTATTGGGGTCGTATCTAAAGTTGTTAAAAATAAAACTATTGTCTTTCATATAACCCAAACCTCCGCCAAGAGTTCCAATCCATGTGCGGTTTTTGGAATCGGAATAAATAACGCGAATTTTACCTCCGGGAACAGAAAACTTATCCGTAGGTTTATGATATATTGATTGACTTCTGCCTGTGGTTTTGTTGAAAATGTTCAATGCTGTTTCCGTCCCTAGCCAGAGTTCATCTTCATCTCTGTTCTTTATACTGTAAACCCCTGTGCCATAAAGCCCTGTGAGCGTTCCGTCGGTAATTGATGTATAAATTTTTCTGGTCTGGCCTGTCTTCCTGTCTATTTTTCTGAGTCCACCACCTTCAATGCCAATCCATAATGCAGACCGGTCAACAGGGTCGGGGTGAATAATGTATGCGTTGATAACTTCAGAGTTTATGATGATTCTTTCTAAGTTTTTATCAAAGACATTAAATCCTCCGTATCCTCCAACCCATAGTAAGCCATCATCATCTTTGTAAATACTCCTCACGCTTCTAAAAGTTAAACCTGACAGAGAATTTGATACAGGACTCAGATGAATAATGTTCTTATTCACAGGGTAGTAATAGTTGATGCCGTGTCCATTATCGCCTACCCAAACCCCACCACGGCTGTCATTAAAAATTGATTTAAGGCTATTTGAAGTAATACCCTGACTGTTGCTCTGATTATGGAGAATGGTAGTGGTCGCGTGTGTCCTAAGGTTAATTATGTACAATCCGTCACCAGCTGTGCCGCACCAGAGCGCAGTGTCGCCAACAATGTCAAATCCTCTTAAGTAGTGTTCTCTCCGGCTTTTCAGGTGTTCGGGCAAAGGAAGATTCACAAGATAATTATTTTCTAAATCTAATTCATAAAGAAAGTCGCCATAGGATGAAATCCAAATCCTGCCTTGTTTATCTGATACTATTCTGAGGATCATTCCCCTGTGTTCTTTTCCAAAAACGGAGTTGTGATTTCCTTTGATGGGAATCGTTTGAATACTCATGTTATTCAGATCGAGTTTGAGTAAGCCGCCAATATCGGTTCCAATCCATACGGTTTCCGGCTGTGCAAGTAGCGAATATATATTACCGACGAATAACGAATCAACCATGTTGCGACTAAAATCAATTGAATAAAATATCTTCCCACTACTCAAATCAAGTCCGCTTACTCCCCGTTCACTTCCTGCCCATAGCAGATTTCTGCTGGAATCATAAGATAGACTGAAAACGTTTTTGCCCAGGAATAGGCTGTCATGATGATCAATTACCTTACGGTATGAGTGAAAACTACCTGTTACCGGATCCATATAGCACAATCCGTTTCCATTGGTGCCGATCCAAAGGCGCTCACTTTTGTCCTGTGAAATGCATAGTATATTGTTGTTAGGCAGGCTGTTCGGTATCTTGTGGTTCCTTCTGAACACCTCAATACGTTTCCCGTCATAGCGGTTCAGACCATCATTGGTGCCAAACCACATCAGTCCGTTGATGTCTTCGAAAATGGCATTGATAGTGCCTTGACTAAGGCCGTGTGACTTGTTGATGTGTTCAAACCTGTACTCAGACTGAGCAGAAATTGCCCCATTCAATAATAAAAACAATAGCAGTATCAGAAAGTGTAAAAGGAAGTTAAGTTGTTTGGTTTTCACCGCAACATGGTTTAGGATTTTAGCTTACTAAGATATATATAAAGACTTTGCAATGACATGAGGTAATTAATTATTTTTTGCCGGTTTTGTTCATCATCAGGATTGCTGTCTGACTTAAGAATGTCAGCAATAAGTTGGTGACGGTCAAAAAGCCTGTCCAAACCCACAAGAAGGTGCTTTGAAATCTCATCAATGCTCGAGTTGTCTGCTAAGCCCGGAAAATAGAACTGAATATCATCCATAAACTGCCTTATGCCGATTAATTTGATTGATAAAAGCTTGTCATAAAACTGTTTTTTCAAATGTGTTTTTATCAGATCGTTTGATAGAAACTCCTTCAAACCACTTTCATCAAAAATAACCAGAAATTCAAACTGTTCCGAAAGCTTGCCCAACCAATCAACGAACTGCATAATTCCATTCAGATCAGTCTTGTAATAGACCACTTCAATATGATTGCCTTCTGTAAGAATCCCTGCTGCCAAAGGAATATGAGCATATGGTTTTGTTCCGTTGATTACAGGAATTGCAGGCTGAGTAAATAACACGTCAAAAAAGGCAATGTATTGCTTGTGGTTTGGCAGCTTGCGCTTCTGTAAATCGTATGATGAGGTTTTACTGTTGAACGCTTCAATCTGTTTTTTTTGGAGTTCATTAAGCGAAATGCCTGCAACTTGCCTTGGATCGCTGATTCCCTTGTGATACCATTCAAAAAGCATTTCCTGATCGAAAGCGGTAAGCTGAAGGATCGAAAGTTTTGGCACGTTCTTCATGCAAAATCCCCTGAAATCACATGGGTAAGGGTTAGTACAATGAGTTCCGATGGACACTTCTGGTGATCTTTTCTGCTGCAGACAGAGTTTGGCTGATGCTATCTGCAGGCGTGTTTCATTTAGCTTGTTTTCGACCAGACCGTACACACTTTCCTTGTGGAATAGTTCATCCAAAACAAGCACATTATCAAGCTTATAATCGCTATTGATATAGTACAGGAAAAAGTCAGACAAATGAATCCCCGATCCTTTGAGAACATAGTATTGTAAAGCAGCATCAGCATAATATGTTGCAGATAGTGACCGTGAACTTTTAATTTCACAAGCTACCCAGCCATCATTGGTCCTGACAAGAATATCAAGAAAGATGAGCACATCGTCATATTGAAAAGCTGCTTCATACAAAACATTGATATCATTGGAGTTAATGGCTTGTTGGGTTTCGGCAACTTTAGCCGCATACTGTGCGGGTGATTTTGCTGACATATCCAGGCCTCCCGGAAAAAGTCGTTGTGCGATTTTACCTACTTCGGTGCCGCGTTTGAATTTTTGCAGTTGCTCAGGGCTTAGCCGATCGCGAAGGAACGGCCTGTGTTTATGCAGGTAGAGCGATTTCAGGCATTGCAGGCCTCTGATGTATGTTGATTTGGAAAGTTGGTGTTTTGACATAAAAAATATTAAATCAGATGATTACTACAGATTCCTCCCTGATCAGGGGTTGGTTCATGTAACACCTGAGAAGCTGTGCAACCGCCAAAACATCTTTCTGACAATAATGCCTGATTCTTTCCAGATCGTGTTCGTTCCAGTAAATCCGGCCAACCATGCTGCCATCAATATCATCCTTTGGAGTCGGAATCCCGAAAACGGCAGTCAGCAATTCAAGAGAAGTGTAGTTTTTGTAATCGCCAAACTTCCACAGCTCCATGGTGTCGAGGTGCTTAATCTCCCAAGGCTTCTTGCCGGCAATTTGGAGCATAACAGGCAGATCAACGGCGTTGATGAGCATTCTGCGCGCAATGAATGGAAAATCAAATTCTTTTCCGTTGTGGGCACATAGGAGGTTGTCGGGACTGCTGAAATGCCGGTTCAGCATTCGGGCAAATTCTTCAAGCAAAATCTTTTCATCCTCACCATAGAATGATTTAATTCTGAATTCGGCTCCATTCAGGTACCCGGCCGATATACAAACCACCTTGCCAAACTCTGCATAGATACCTGCCCTATCATAAAGTGCTTCTGGTCCTGTTTGATCATCAGACTTAAGATGAGCAGCTTTTTTGCTCCAGAGTTTTTTCCATTGATCAGTAAGGGATTCATAATCAGGATTTATCGAAACTGTTTCGATGTCAATAAAAAGGATTTGAGAAAAATTAATCTGCTGTAGCATGAGGTGTTCAGTTAACTGGTCAGTGAAATTAATTATTTTAGCCAAAGGTAATTAATGACTCCTTGATATGCAACTACGTTTTGCAGCTTTATCTTTATTTTTTATTGTCCTATTTGCAGGCTGTGAAAAGGAAGAGGATATGCAATCGCCGGTTATTGAATACCTGTATCCCTCGTCAGGTCATCGTTATGATGATAATTTTGTCCGCTTTAAGGTTAGGATACAGGACAACAAACAACTTAAGTATGTTAAAATGGGCCTTGTAAATGCTGATTATATTCCTTTAATACAGTCAGTTGCGTTTATGACCTCTACTAATGATACTACAATAGAATACACATTCTTTCTTGAAGGTAATGCGAACGGCTTCAAGCTTTTTGTTCAGGCATCGGATGGAGTTAATTCAAAGAACAAGTATCTTGATGTTTACAAAAACACAGGATCAAACGGTCAGTATGAGGTGTTCTTCATTGAAGAAAGTAGTTATTCAAGTGGTCTAAGAAGGCTGAACAGCATTTCTGGTGCTCATATGCTTGCTTTGATCAACCGAAAGATTGTACAGGCAACCCCAGGAGGCAGGACAGGTATGATATATCTGCTTACCGATTTTCCTTCCGTTGTCCGGGCATATCTTTTTAGTAATGGTAGCCTTGTCTGGGAGTATGCAGCACCCATGCCCGAAACAGAAATCAATGATGTTTTTTTCTTCAATGACAAACTCCTGGTGGCAGAAAAGTCAGGTATTCTTCGCCTGATGAATGCAGTTAATGGGCAAAACATAGCTGTAAACCAGAATAATATGGAAAATGAACCCTTGTTGCTGATGATGGATGACGATTATATTTATTCATGGCAACAATCGAAGTTGTCACAACAGAAAACTCTTGGATTGTTTTATTCGGGAACCTTATCCCTTTTTAGGAGTGTGCATGTTGATGAGGGGTTGATTGGAATTTTTCCTGATACCAACAACAATGTCATTCTTGTCCATAAAATTAATAATACATTAAGAATAAATAGGTTAAACAAAATTAACCAGACAGTTCATTTTCTTTTCGAGTTTGAGGGAAGTGATCTTATCAGGGCTAAATCACTCGGCGATAATGACATTTTACTGGTTTACAATACACATCTTTCCAGATTGAACGTTACAAACGGTTCAGTTACAAAATTGATTGAGCATCCTCATATCAGTGATGGTTTGTTGCATGGTGGGCAATATTATTTTTCATCCGGCCAAAGCATCTATTTTCAGAATAATGATTTCTTAACTTTTCAGGGTAGTCCAATCTTGCTCATGAGTGCTTTCCATCGCTATGAATAATCAATCAAAGGTAGTCACCACGGGTGATGGTTCTAACACACTTTATGACACCATTACAGGGGAGCATTATCATTCGTTGTATGGGGCTGTAAGCGAGTCGCTTCATGTGTTCATAAAAGCTGGTTTATCTCAATTTCTTGTTGATATTAAAGAGATTAGCATACTTGAGATTGGTTTTGGCACTGGTTTGAATACCTTGCTAAGTTTTCAATCGTGCAAGGGAAGAGCAATTGTGTATTACGAAGCTGTTGATTGCTATCCGCTGGCTCCAGAGGATGCCATTGCGCTAAATTACTGGACCCATTCTGATCTGGAGGGCTTGAAGAGTGTTATAGAACACATCCATTTAAGTGAATGGAACAAGAATGTATTGCTTTCTGAAGACTTTACACTATTCAAAAGATGTTGCAGAATTGAAGAATATATTCCTGAAAATGAAGTTTATAACCTGATTTATTTTGATGCATTCAGCCCATCGGTACAACCCGAACTATGGACTGAGGAAGTGTTCCGTCGGTTGTATCATTCTCTGAAAAGTGGCGGACTGCTGGTAACTTATTCATCCCGTGGTACAGTAAAACAAGCCTTACGAGCAGCTGGGTTTTCTCTTGAGCGTTTGCAAGGCCCAATGGGTAAAAGGCACATGCTTAGAGCAACAAAGGCAAAGCTTCAGCCTGAAAGGTAAGATTTTGTCTGAGAATAACATATAGTAGTCAATGTCTATAGAACTATTGAACGATTATTCATAAATTAAATGGTATAAACAGCAATGATGATAAAAAAAATCATAACAGGCGGGCAAACCGGGGTAGATATTGGCGCAATGGATGCTGCCATTGAATCTGGAATTTCAACTGGAGGCTGGTGTCCACCCGGTTGCACAAACGAATCAGGAATTGTGCCGGCCCAATATTTGCTTAAAGAGACCGAAGCAGAAATGAGTAGCCTGGCACCCGAAATTGCTCGCTCACTTAGGACTGCACGGAACGTGGAGGAAGCAGATGCAGTACTCATTATGCTTCCGGAAGTAATACCAGCTGATGAAGGTACAATTTGGACGCTACAAAGCGCAATTATTAAAGGAAAGCCTTTACTTCAGGTTGATCCTGCGGAACATAAATCCGTAGGAAGGGTAATAGAATGGTTGACACGGTTTAGACCCGAAACACTCAATATTGCAGGTCCTCCCGAATCTCATGCAACGGGCATCTGTCTGCTTTCATATGCCTTCATGATGGAAGTGTTTTCAGGTTTGCAACCTGCTCAACCAAAAGCTATCTGATTGAGAACTCCTGATAACCAACGGGCGGAAGTGAACTTAATATCACCTGACTGACCCTGGCCCATGGAGGCCCTTTTCGGCACCATTGAATAAAGTCACTCAGTAAAGCGGGATCCCCTTCCCCCTCAATATAAACACTTCCGTCCGGACGATTTTGAACAAATCCCTTTATCCCGAGTTCCTTAGCTTTGCGCTGGGTATAATATCGAAAACCAACTCCCTGAACCCGGCCAATGACAACCATTGCCATGCTTTCTGTTTTTGTCATGGATTTAGTCTTCTCATTACCAATTCATTAATTTGTGAAAACAACTGGTCAGGCGACAATCCACGCCAATTGAATTGATCAAACTTGCCCCCAAAAGCCAGATAGTAGTCTAACTTTGCTTTTACGAAGTCGTCAATGACATGCTTTCTGAAATTCAAACAGGTAATCCAACCATCTTCAACATTGTCAAACCATTCTTGATAATAGTCGTCACCATCAACATGGAAGTTGAGAACGTTTTCGCCAATGAGAATAAAATGCCGAATGCCAGAATCCAGTAACGGCTCAACCACATTCCGGTATAAAAACATAATATCATTATGCAGCAGGTCGTTCCATTCACCTAATAGTTCCACAATGCAGTACTTATAATCGTAGCTGCAATTCAGTATTTTAGCGTAAAGTGTGTGTGATCCAAACTCATCCCATTGAGGGTGAATATAATAGTTATAAACAGTATTGGTGAAGTAAAACTCGCTGTATTTTCTGCGGTAGAAAGGCGAATGGGGATCTTCAGCCGCTATATAAAGGTGTCGCCATCCAAAATGTGGTTCTATATCATGCATGGCAGATTAATTATTTGGGCATCACACTAAACAGATAATAACCACCCATACATAACAAAATACCACCTAAGTTATTAAGAAGAAGATTCACAATCATGGTCTTGTAAGCACCACTGTGGATCAGGTTCATGCTATCGAAAGCAAAGGTTGAAAATGTGGTAAAACTTCCCAATATTCCAATGAACAGAAAAAGCCTAAGAGCGGGAGGTACGTTTGTGTTTTCCATTGCACCCCAAAATATTCCAATAAGCAAAGAGCCAGTAAGGTTAACAATTAATGTACCCCATGGCAAAATATGATTCAGGTATCTGTCGGCCAGCAAATAGACAAGATAGCGAACTATTGTCCCAAGACTTCCGCCAACTATAAGTAATAATATTGATTTCGCATGCAACATTAAATGGCTAATTTAACTGATTTAATCGTTTTTAGTCCGGAGTAAAGTCTATCCATTGAGTCTCTGTCAATAAGTGTGATCTCAATTGAGTAACTCAGATAATTATTCTTTTCGCTCTTTTTCTCACCAATCCATTTGTGCGCAATTTTGTTGTTGTGCAACAATTCCCTGATAGGTATATCTGGCTGATATTCAGAAAAATTTATATCTATTATTACTTTTAATATATATGTAACCGGAAATTCAATCTGTTGTTTATGCTCGCTAGAATTGCTTCCTTTTCCGTTTTCGTTTAAAATCATGTATAGTATTGATTTGATTTATTGAACAAAGTATGTGATTCCGATCCCTCCCCAGCGGTGGTCAAAACCTCCATTAAACTCAGAACTAATATAATTCAGGTACATATTTAAATCCCATTCTGCATATGAAATACAAAGCCCGGCCTGCACCGAAGCAACCATTGGCTTAATTTCTGAACGGGCAAAGGTATGCTGACTTAATGTATTAATCCATCCTCCGTTAAGGCTGGCATTGTGCATGACATACTGCACCGAAGGTTTGAAAGAAAATTGATAGTGTATTGTTTTAGTTCTTTTTTGTTCACCTGAATAGGATTGTTGGTATGATTTGTTTCTTGGGTGAAGTTTACCTGCAATTATTTTACCGGAAACAAGAGCACCAGTATTCATACTTCCGGCGTTGATACCAGCTGATGCAGCAAACTCAAAATTTTCATATACCATGATGCCTTTTTCAAGTTCCAGGTTCAAATTAAGTAACAGGTCATCCTGAACCTGATATGTCCAACCTGTGGGCTGCAGTTCATGGATGGATTGCTGTATTTTTTCGCCTAAGGAGGATGGTCCAATAACACCAATAACCCATTCGCTTTTGAGTTGAATTTTTGATTTGTGCAAAACACTGTGCTTTGTAAACCTGAAAAACAGCAGTCCTGCAAATGGCCTGTCTTCGGGAACAAGGTCTCCGGATTCGGGGTTAATGGGCGTGAACAGATTCTGATGTAGCGACATCTCATAAGAGTCATCACCATAAAAACCCAAACCGGGCAATGCGCGGTACAATCTGTTGCCAATGCCGGTTACGCTGATTGAAGTTCCATGTGTGTAATAGTAATCCGTATTTGTAAAAATATCATTATCAATACTCAGACTGATGGATCTTAATGGTTTAGAATATTTCATTGGCAAGGGAATGTTTATCCTCGAAACATAGCGTTCGACACCAGCAAATGAGTCGTTTCGGGCAACTGGGAGGTCGGTTCCCAAAGGCACAAGCGTGCCCACTTTTAGGAATAATTCCCTCGTAACCACCACACTGTCTTGAAAATACTGAGGTATCGCAGAACCAATTGATTCCACTTCATATGAATCTTCGTTTTTTTCAACAGAAACAATCGCTTCTGGTTGCAGTTGCTCCCGAACCGGCTGTTCTTCTGACATATCAGGTTGTCTACCGCAAGAAGCGATAAAACCTGAAAGAAAGAAAAAAAGTAGTAAGCGGTACATCAGCAAAAGAATTTATCCAAATGATGGATCAGAAAATTTTAGGATACTTTGCCGGGTTGTATTCGTGCATAGTATTGTACACAATGTCAAAAACATCTTCAGCATTGGGGTTCGAAAAATAATCGCCATCAGTGCTGTATGCAGCACGGTGCTCTTTAGCTGTCAGGGTTCGTGGCTCTGCATCGAGAAACTTATAAGCCTGCTGTGTTTCTAAGACCTGTTGCATCATAAAACTGGTTGCCCCGCCTGGAACATCCTCATCGAAGAAAATGACTTTATTGGTTTTTTTGACAGAATCTGATATAATATGTTTGATATCGAAAGGTATAAGTGTTTGTACATCAATTAGTTCAATGGATATCCCAAACTCAGATAGTTGTTCTGCTGCATCCTGAGCAATACGAACACAAGAGCCATAGGTAACCAAAGTAAGGTCTGTTCCTTCCCGAATGATTTCAGGTTGGCCTGGTGCAATTCTGAATTCGCTGAAGTTTGAAGGCTTTTTCTCCCTAAGTCTGTAACCATTTAGAGGTTCGATTATAATTGCCGGATCATCGGATGCGAGGAAGGTGTTATAAAAACCGGCCGCCTGTGTCATGTTTCGTGGTACAGCAACATAAACACCTCTAACTGAATTGATCACCATACTTAAGGGTGAGCCAGAATGCCATATACCCTCAAGACGATGTCCTCTTGTGCTGATAATCAGCGGTGCTTTTTGCCCGCCTTTCGTGCGGTACTGCAAGGTTGCAAGGTCATCACTGATTACCTGAAGGGCATATAATAAGTAGTCGAAATATTGTATTTCTGCAATAGGCCTCAATCCCCTCATGGCCATTCCTATTCCCTGACCAATGATGGTTGCTTCGCGTATTCCGGTGTCAGAAATCCTCAATTCACCATATTTTTCCTGCAAACCTTCATACGTTTGATTGACGCCGCCAATTTTTCCTACATCTTCGCCAAAAGCAACAACCAAAGGGTTGTTTTCGAATATTTTATCAAAGTTGTCACGGAGAATCTCCCGGCCCGGAACCAGCGGGGCATCAGGTTCATAAACCGGTTCAATGGAATGCAGCTTGAGCGCAGAAAGCTTTGACGATGAATACAAGTGAGAACTATAGCGATCAAGTCCTTCCTCCATCTCGCTATTTAACCAATTGGTTACATTTATCTTAAGAGAGTTTTCAGGCTTAGTACATGAGTTGCAGATGAGACGAAGTATTTTTTTTCCTGACGACATCATGTCTTTTCGGATTGGCTCGCCTGATCTGCTCAGTTCTTGTTTAATCTTTTCAATTTTATCTGTTTTTGAGCACCTGCATGTTGTCAGATCCACCAGACGAACGAAGTCATCTCTCTTTTTTAAAAGAGGTTTCTGGAAGTTATTCCAAGCATTTCGTCTTGCATCCTTAACCCTTTTGTCGGCCTGTTTCTCAAGTTCATTCAATTCATTATCAGAAGCATAGCCCTGTTCAATGATCCATTGACGCATCACCCTTATACCATCAGTACGCTCTTCAAAATCAAGTTGTTCTTTTGACTTGTATCGTTCATGCGAGCCTGAGGTTGAGTGTCCCTGAGGCTGTGTGCAACCTGTAATATGAAAAAGAACCGGAATATGTTGATTCCTGCACCGATCAATGCCTTCCTGATACATCTTCACCAGTGCCGGGTAATCCCATGCGTTTTCACGATAAATATAGTAACCATTACTGTCTTCTTCTTTCTCAAAACCTTTAAGTATTTCAGAAATAGAGCTCTTTGTGGTTTGAAATTTATTTGGAACCGAAATTCCCCAGCCATCATCCCAAACTGATATTGCTATTGGAACACCCAGGACACCAGCTGCGTTGAAGGCTTCAAAGAAGTGACCTTCAGAAGTTGAGGCATCACCAATGGTGCCAAAGGCTACTTCGTTTCCCTTTAAAGAAAAATTAGAAAAATCAGCGAGACCTGGATTGTGGCGATAATGTTTCGAAGCAAGGCCAAGGCCAAGTAAACGTAGCATTTGACTAGCAGTGGGGGAGGTGTCAGCTGAAGAATTTTTCAATGCAGTAAGGTTCTTCCAATCGCCGTGTTCGTCAAGCGTGCGTGTTGCAAAATGGTTGTTCATCAGCCTGCCCCCGTTTCCCGGATTGGCGTTAAGGTCTGTGTCGCCATAAAGTTGTGCAAATAGTTCTTCAAGGCTTACCAGACCAGCAGCAAGCATAAAAGTTTGATCCCTGTAATATCCTGACCTCCAGTCACCATTTCTAAATACCTTTGCCATGGCAAGCTGAGGTATTTCTTTTCCATCACCGAATATCCCGAATTTTGCCTTGCCCGTCAGCACCTCGCGTCTGCCTGTAAGACTCGCCAACCTGCTTTCAAAGGCAATCCTGTAGTCAGTTAATATCTCGGTCTTATCAAACTCTTTTTCAATGGGCAACTTTACTTTCCTTGACATGAATGGAGTGTTGGATTCTGTTTAATAGCTTGATTCTTCTCCCGACAAAAGTAAGCAATTGGTCAAAATTACCAGCTACTTATGTTGGCTTTAATTAGAATGGCCTACTGTTATCTTTGTGTTTTGACTGCTTCAAATCAATATAAGCGGTTATTTATGGAGTCCACATTCTTTTTGTTCGGGATGTTCCCACCACCATCTTCCCGACCTGATGTCATCGCCGGGCAAGACAGCTCTGGTACATGGCTGACAACCAATACTTGGAAATCCTTTGTCGTGAAGCGGATTGTATGGTACATTGTTCTTCATGATAAACGCTTTGACTTCAGCTTCACTCCATTCAATCAATGGATTGATTTTGATGAGGTTGTTTATTGAATCCCACCCTGCTGTTTCTATGCCAGTGCGGGTTACCGACTGCTCTTTCCTGAGGCCTGTTATCCATGCATCCAGCCCTGAAAGTGCTTTTGATAGGGGTTTGGTTTTACGGACATAACAACATTGCTTCCGATGCTCAATACTGGTGTAGAATAGATTTATTCCGTGCTGATTCACCATGTTTTCAACTTCACCGGATTCAGGAAAAACTATTTCGATGTTGATCTTGTAGCGTGCATTGGTTCGTTCAATCAGATCGTAGGTTTCGGGAAATATGCGTCCTGTATCCAGTGTAAAAATCCTGATATTCAGATTTTGCTTTGCAATCATATGGGTAATAACTTGATCTTCCAAACCCAGGCTTGTGGCAAAAGCAATCCTGTTACCGAAGACCTCGCTGCAATAGACAAGAACGTCCTCTGAGCTTAGTGAGCTCAGGTGTTCGTTTAATTGTTTAGTATCTGAATGTTTCATGCCTGTCAACTTAGCTAATTAGTGCAAAAGTAAACAATCAATGCTGAATAGGAAACATGCCATAACTCGCTATTATCTGCATTATGTTATTGGTTCTTTATAAAAATGCTATATTTGGCGCTTGTTTCAAAGTGCTTGATGAAAAAGGTTCACTTCATAGCCATCGGGGGAAGCGCCATGCACAATCTGGCACTAGCCTTACACCATGAAGGATACAAAGTATCCGGTTCCGATGACGAAATAGCGGAGCCATCCCGGTCAAGACTGCGGGCTGAAGGATTGCTTCCTATACATGAAGGTTGGTTTCCTGAAAAAATAGATTCAACTATTGATCAGGTAATACTTGGAATGCATGCACGAAAGGATAATCCCGAATTGCTGAAGGCTATCGAAACAGGCATACCGGTTTTTTCTTATCCGGAATACCTATATGAACGCTCAAAGTCAAAAATCCGAATCGTTATTGCAGGAAGCCACGGTAAAACTACCATAACATCTATGATCCTGCATGTGCTTCAGGATGCCGGAATCGAAACTGATTATATGGTGGGTGCTCAGCTTGAAGGATTTGATATTATGGTCAGGATGAGTGAGAACGCCCAGTTTATGGTTATGGAAGGTGATGAGTATCTTACTTCACCAATCGACCCACGGCCTAAATTCATACATTATCATCCTCAAATTGCCGTTATCAGCGGTATTGGATGGGACCATATGAATGTATTCCCAACTTTTGAAAGTTATCTGAATCAGTTTCGTTTGCTTGTTTCAGGTATGCCTGATAGCGGTTATCTTGTGTGTTTCTCTGATGATCAGGAAGTTGTTAAACTTATGTCAGAATGTCGCTGCACAATTGTTCCATATTCTGTTCATCCACACAAATCAGTTGGTGGGTTGTTTAGCCTGAACCTGACAAACGGCAATGAAGTTCCACTCAAGATTTTTGGTTCTCATAATATGGCGAATATTTCAGCAGCACTGAGTGTTTGCAGACTCATGGGAGTTAGTGATTCATTGTTTTATGAATCAATCTCGGGTTTTCTTGGCGCTTCCCGAAGACTGCAACTCATTAATGAAAACGGACTCAGAAGTGTATACCGTGATTTTGCCCATGCACCTTCAAAAGTTAAGGCCAGTGTTAAAGCCTTGCGCGAAAAGTATCCGGAAAGAACCGTTGTTGCATGTCTTGAGTTGCACACATACAGCAGTCTGAGCAAAGATTTTATTGACCAATATCGTGGAAGTCTGGCTGAGGCTGATAAAGCCCTTGTTTTTTACGACCCGCATGCCGTTTCACTGAAAAAACTTCCAGAATTGTTTTTTGATGATATTAAGAAAGCCTTTGGGTTTGATGGCCTCAAGGTTTGTTCAGATGTTTCTGATATCGAGACCTTTGTTGATGAATTTTTTACAGAAGAATCAACAATAATCTTTATGAGTTCTGGAAATTTTGCCGGATACAACCCCAATAATTTAATTAACTGATTTATGAGGTTCATTTGGCTTTTAGTTTTAATCATTCTGACATTCTGTCAAATCAATCTCTTTTCGCAACACGTTGATAATAACAGTGAAAAGTTTAAGGTTAAAATTGGGAACCTTGCTTTTGCACTTGATAGTATAGATTTTAGTCTTGGCACTGTACTCACAGGTAACGTTTTTCAGAAGGAGATTGAAGTGAAAAACACAGGAAATAAGTCGGTTAGCTTTCAGAAAAATAAAACCCAGCCCTTTCTTGATGTACAGGTTCCCGCACAGCTTACACCAGGCAGTACAGCCAGCGTAATAATGCTTTTTGACCCTGACCAGACATATACAAAAGGTAGGTTCGATGCTGAATTGAACCTCATTACCGATGATCTGATAAGTCCTTATAAATATTTGTATTTCACTGCGTTTATTACTGAAGACACGACTTCCAGATTTGGGGTTGGGTTGATTGACAGTGTGCCAAGGCTTGTGTTTGAGCAATTAAACTACTCGTTTGGCGACCTCTCAAGAGCAAGGATTTTCGATTATCAGTTTAACTTTTCGAATCTTGGAGCCGAAGTATTGGTAATTGATTCGCTTGCGTTTTCGAAGGGTTGCAAAATTCTTTCATATCCGCAAAAATCATATTATCCGGGTGAATCAGGATCTATTATTGTACGCATCAATACAATGTATTCTTATGGTGTGCAACACCGATGGATAAAGGTTTTTTCAAATGACCCGCGAAATCCTGTCATTATCCTTGGTACGCACGGAAGTGTCTACATGAAAAGTGAAAAGAACAAAGATCCTGATTTTTGCTATGAATAGGGTAGAAGCCTGTTGATTTTAATTTTGTATTTCTTTCAAGTCAATTAAGCCTTGTTTGCGATTTGTGTTATTTCAATGGCCCAATCAATTAGGGCTGATAAGAAAAAAAGCCTGTCGCAAAATACATTTGCTCAGGCTCGAAATCAGTATATTAATTCTTTAGTATTCCGGGGTTAGAGAAATCCGGACTGGTTTACCCGTTCATAGAAATCAGAAATTCTTCATTGGTTTGGGTGTAACGCATCCTGTCTTTCAGAAACTCCATGGCTTCAAGTGGGGTCATATCTGCAAGGTGGTTACGTAAAATCCAGATTCTTTGCAAACTATCCTTATCAAGTAATAAATCCTCCCTGCGGGTGCTCGAAGCAACAATATCAATAGCAGGCCAAATCCTTTTATTGGACAGTCGGCGGTCGAGTTGCAATTCCATATTACCGGTTCCTTTAAATTCCTCAAAAATAACCTCATCCATTTTCGAACCGGTATCGGTCAATGCTGTTGCGATAATAGTAAGTGAACCACCATTTTCAATTTTACGGGCGGCTCCGAAGAAACGTTTGGGTTTTTGGAGGGCGTTGGCTTCGACTCCACCAGAGAGAACTTTGCCTGATGCAGGGCTGATGGTATTGTAAGCCCTTGCCAGTCGGGTGATTGAATCGAGCAGGATGACGACATCATGTCCGCATTCTGTCAGGCGTTTGGCCTTTTCAAGAACGATATTGGCTATTTTAACATGTTTGTCGGCAGGTTCATCAAAGGTTGACGAAATTACTTCGGCCCTGACACTTCGTGCCATGTCGGTAACTTCTTCGGGCCTTTCATCTATAAGCAGAATGATCAGATATGCTTCTGGGTGATTTGCGGCAATTGCGTTGGCAACCTCTTTCAGCAAGACAGTCTTGCCGGTTTTTGGCTGGGCAACGATCAATCCCCGCTGTCCTTTTCCTATTGGAGTAAACATGTCCATTACACGGGTCGAAATAGTTCCTTCTTTGTGTCCGGTGAGGTTAAACTTTTCTTCGGGAAACAATGGGGTAAGGAAATCAAACGGAATTCTGTCACGCACTTCTTCCGGTAATTTTCCGTTAATCAGGTCAACTTTAATTAATGGGAAATATTTTTCTCCTTCTTTAGGTGGCCTTATGGTACCTTTTACAGTATCTCCTGTTTTCAGACCGAAAAGCTTGATTTGTGACTGAGAAACATATATGTCGTCAGGTGAATTCAGATAGTTATAATCTGATGACCTTAAGAACCCATATCCATCAGTCATAATTTCCAGAACACCTTCGGCACTCACAATGCCATCAAACTCAAAAGAGTATTCTTCTCTCTTTTTGAATTTATTCGGGTTTTCACGGTTTTGATCGCGCATTTGGGCCTGATCACGAGGGTAATCACGGTTGTTGTCGCGACCGTTGTTATTTTCTTTACTGTACTGCTCTTTTTGAACTTGAGCAGGAATGACTGATTCCTCAGCTGAATTGTCAGGTTCAGATGTAAAAGGCTGAACAGCAGCTAATGGTTCACTGATTATCTCTGGATCTTCGTTATAAGGCTCAGCGGCAGCAGTGATTAACTCATCATCAAGCAAGGTAAGTTTTGGCACTTGATCTTTTCTTTCGGCAGGCCTTTTAAATGGTCTTTCAAACTTTTTCTGTGGTTTGTCCCTGAATTGGGGACGATCTTCCTTTACAGCCTCAACAGTTTGAGGTTCTATGGGTATTTCGGGCTTAGGAGGCTCAGTCTTCCTGAAACTATCTGCTTTTTTTTCAGGCTCTTTGTTTATTCTGACCCTTTTGTTTCGGTCATTTTTTTCCTGCCTTTGCATTTCTGGTTTCTTTTCATTCTTTTCGGGAATAAGAGCCTGTTGGTCTAGAATCTTATAAATAAGATCCTGCTTCAGAAGTTTTTCAACTTTCTGTACTCCAAGGTCACGCGCAATCTCGCGCAACTCTCCTACAAGCTTACTATTAAGCTCAACAATATCAAACATGTGAACAAGTTTTATAGAACAATAATTCGGTTATGGTATGTCACAAAAATGGAAAACAACAAGAAATTATTAAGTACGCAGAATGACGATAAATGGCTTGGGATTTCCTTTAAAGTATGGCAAAGATAACTATTTTTAAACTACTCCAAGGTTTTTTTCTGAAGAGATTATTTTTTTTGACTACATCAGGTTAATCTTTAATCTCCTAACATTTTAAAAAAAGCAAGCTATTCATTGATTGTTGTGAGCCAGATAGCGTTGCCATACAGCAAGTTAATCTGTCTTATGGATATGGGGAAATCTCGATACTTCATTAATTGTATTATGTAACATAGGCCCTTATGATAGACTACACTGATTTGGTGATTTATAAAATTCTGTATCATCCATCTTTCTGGCACATTAAAATATACCTGATTCATTTGCTGGATTGATTGATACCACTCTATACCTTCGCTCTGCCGTAAGCGAAAGAAACTGTCTTTTGACCTTTCCGGAGAACAGATCAGAAATCAATTCATATCTTTGCCCCATAAAAGCACAATTTTCCATGATTCAAAGAATTCAGACTGTATTCCTGCTGGTGTCCTTCGTCGCATCCCTGCTCATGTTTTTCTTTCCAATTGCCTGGTATTATGGCGAAATGAATACAATTGCCTTTTATGTGCACCAATTGAAAGATTCAGTGCCGGATAACCAACCTTTATACAATGATTATTTTTTGCTGCCTCTGATTCTGGTTAATCTGTTAATAGCTGCAGCATCGGTTTATGCATTGCTCAGCTTCCGGGCACTGAGCAGACAACTGAAAGTTATCAAATTCGGAATATTTGCAGCGATTATTATGATCGCAGCCTTGTTTTTCTTCTATACTGACCATATTTCTAAAACCGTGCATACTCCAGCACAATATGAGTTCGGAGTGTTTCTTCCCCTCATTTCTCTGGTATTCTTTCTGTTGGCAAGTCGTTCCGTTCAGCGCGATATCAAATTGATCAGGTCGGTAGATCGATTGCGTTGATTTTTTTTGGCACTATTCCTTTAAGCGGTTTCGCTCAGCTTCATATATTTCAAGGTTGCTGATAGTGCCTTCGTGCAGTTCAAACCTTACCAAAGTTATTTTTTGGTGCATGCCATGCTTTCCTGCTGCCCCAGGGTTTATAAACAGTAAGTTGTTTTTTTTGTCATACATCACTCTGAGAATATGTGAGTGTCCGCAAATAAATATATCAGGCTGGTGTTTAACTAATAAGTTCTGAACGCCACGTGCATATTTGCCGGGATACCCTCCAATGTGCATCATAAGAACTTTTTTTCTTTCTGCTTCAAATATCTGTACCTCAGGAAACTGTTGTCTGATATGATGCCCGTCAATATTTCCAAATACAGCAACTACTTTTGAAATGGCAGAAAGCTGGTCTGTAACCAAAAGATCTCCGATATCTCCTGCATGCCATATCTCGTCGCAGCTACCAAAAAAACTTCCGGTGGCAGGATGAACATACCCATGGGTATCGGACAATAACCCGATTTTTTTCAAAAAATTAGAATTTATACGCTATTCCAATGCTTAATACTTCCTTGAATTGTGTGCGCGGACCTTTTTTTCCATCTTTATCTGTGATTGTGATGTCGTCATCATATATCATATGCATAGTTATATTGGCGTTTAACCAGCTGTTAACCTTCATGGTAAACATGTTTTGCCAGTCAATATCAATATTCTGTGGATTTTTGATGTAGTCCGAAAACAATTCAAGCTTGGAGTTGAAATTTACATTCTTTGCAATATCAACGTTTAGTTTAGCTACAAGCTTTCCTCCAAACTCAAATCTGCTGGTCATACCATCTTTTGTTTTAATGCCAGAGTCGTTGTAAACGGCAGGATCAACACCGAAAGCCCCTGCATCTGCGAGTTTTTGGTCCGTCACAAAAGTCATACGTGCAGTTGCCGGCGAAAAATTAACTTCAATCACTTTATTAGGCACCCAATCCATCCCAAAGCCAAGAGTGAGGTAGGCCGGAGCCATTAATCTGGAGATGGGGTTTGTGGAGTCGGTCTTGTAGTCAAATCCGTCAGCAAACTGAGACTTGAATGAAAATGAAAGACTATAATGGAGGTTTTCAGTTGCTTTGTGCCCTATCATTGAGTTGAGCTCAATTTTATCATCTGTTTTGATAGCTTTGTTGTCGCCAATAATACTATAGCCTAAACCAAGATCAAGATTGGTATTCCATTTATTCTTGCCTTTTTCATAATTTGCCTGGTAAATAAACCTGGCCGATGAATTAAGTGCATTTTCACCACCTGCTGCCCAATTAGACAAATGGCTCTGAGCAAAGTTAAGCCCGGCCGATCCGCTTCGGCTCCAGTTTGATACTTTACTGTCCTGACTAAATGCAATGAGACTTGTAAACAAAGTAAGAGCAATGGAAAAAACAAGTTGTTTCATGGTGTTAGTTATTTAAGTTATTGATCATGTTAATTATATACCGCTCGATTGTCTGTTTGGAATATGGTTTGATCTTGTTTCATCGTCCAATTTGAAATGAATGTCAAATGTGTGTAATGACCTCACATTCTTTCCGTTTATCGTTGCTGGTTTCCAACAAATATTCTGCATGATTCTGATGGCTTCCTGTTCACAACCTCCACCTACTGCTTTGATTATATGGATGTTGGTAAGGGAACCGTCAGGCTCAACCACAAACCCAATAGTTACTGTCCCGCTTAGATTCAATCTAAATGCTGCGTCGGGATACCGAAGGTGATCGCGAAGATAAGCAGCCATTCTTTTTTTTCCTCCAGATATTTGTGGCTCCGGGCTGGTTTCAATCCTGTTGTTTGGAAAGAGATAAACTGAGGTGTCTGCTTCTGATGATTGCCAACAAGCAGTTTTTTCCTGTAATTTTTTTCTGGCTTTATCAAATTGCCGGACGTCAAACTTCACTGAAAACTCTCGATCTTCCTCTATGGGCATCCCATTTATTCTTGCCGGCAGCCAAATAATTTTCCGGGCAATCCGTATGGCTTCCTTATCCATCGCTTCTGAAACGCTTCGGTTAACCCTTATGTCCTGCATGCTCCCATCCTTCATTACGGTAAATGAAAGTTCAACGATTCCTTGCTTTTTTTGCTCGTATTCCTCGGATGGATACACCATATGGCTGGAAATAAACGATTTGATCAGATTGGCATCGCTCAATGGTCGAGATGGCACATAAGATTGGGCACCTATCCGATTTGCAGTAGTAACAGTGAAGAATACCAATACAGCAAGTAATCTCATGAATCTGATTGCTTTTATGGTGCTAAATTACAAACTAAGTGTCTTAAAAGTTTTCCTGATGGTGTTTTTCTTTGCATTCTTGCTTTGTTTGCCTATTTCTGCAAAATATTGGCCCTTCTGTCAGTCCTGAATAAGGGCAATCATGTACATTTGCATATGTGGCTGAAATATTGAGTTGAAGAGTTAGTCTGATAAATAATTTGAGTCTTAAAAAATATGGCAGAAGAGAATAGTCAGAATCACGATCTTGTTTTTGGGGTTCATCCAGTACTTGAAGCCCTGAATTCGGGGAGTCAGGTGGATAAGGTGTTTTTATCCCGTACAACCAAAGACCCTTTGATTTCTGAGATAATTACGGTGTGTAAGAGCCTCTTGGTGCCGTATATTTATGTGCCGGTTGAAAAACTCAACAGGCTGACACGTAAAAACCATCAGGGTATTGTAGCTTTCGTTTCGCCAGTAAGTTATTACCAGATCGAATCACTTATCCCAACAATATTTGAGCATGGAGACGATCCTTTTATCCTTATTCTTGACCGTATTACAGATGTCAGGAATTTTGGTGCAATAGCCCGTTCTGCTGAAGCAGCCGGGGTGCACACCATAGTAATTCCTGCAAGAGGTTCGGTAAGTGTTGGTTCAGACGCTTTGAAAACTTCAGCAGGAGCATTAATGAGGGTTAAGGTTTGTCGTGAATTCAATCTGAAATCAAGCCTTGATTACCTTAAAATGTCAGGTGTCAGATTAATTGCTGTTACTGAAAAATCAGGAAATTCCATTTATGAAGAGGATCTCTCAGGTCCACTTGCTCTGATTATGGGCTCCGAAGAGGATGGGATATCGGGAGAGTATCTTCGCAAAGCCGATCAACGACTGGCGATACCCATGCAGGGAACACTTTCATCATTGAATGTTGGAGTTGCTGCTGGTGTTGCCATGTTTGAGGTTGTCAGGCAACGAAACAAAAAAGCCTGACCATAAGGCCAGGCCTGTAATAGTTAGATCTGCGCCTAACGACGAGCCTCTTTAATACGTGCTTTTTTGCCGCGTAAATCCCTGAGGTAAAATATACGGGCTCTGCGAACTGCACCTTTCTTGTTGACCTCAATCTCATCAATAAAAGGAGAGGAAACAGGAAAGATTCTCTCAACTCCCACGTTGTTCGAAATCTTCCGCAGGGTAAAAGTTGCATTGGGACCATCTCCTACACGCTGGAGCACAACTCCCTGAAATTTTTGAAGACGTTCCTTGCTGCCTTCGATAATCTTATAGGTTACGGTGATTGTGTCACCGGCTTTGAATTCAGGAAATTGTTTCACTGCCACCTGATCTTCCACAAATTGAATAATAGCGTTCTGGCTCATTTTTAGATAATTATTTTCGGGGTGCAAAATTGAAAAACGAGTGCAAATATACAGCCTTTTTTTTAAGTGTATACAATTGCCTCATTTTTTTAAGCAAATCAATACGATCATACCTGAATTTATGAGTCAAAACCTTTAATGAAAAAGCAAAGGCCCATTAAAGCTGCTAATAATTATCAAAAAATGACACTGCCTTAAATTTAATTACAGGTTCGTGAACTAATCTCTATCGCGAAGCAGATCGGATCTCCTTTGAATTGTCCGTTGTATCGCCTGCTCAGATTTCCATTGATCAATTAATTTCTGATCACCGGATAGCAATACATCGGGCACAATCCATCCCTTATAATTGCGTGGGCGGGTGTAAACAGGTGGGGAAATAAGGCCGTCCTGAAAGGAATCTGAAAGGGCAGAAGTTTCGTCACCAAGCACACCGGGTATCAGTCTGACAATGCTATCAGTCAGCACCGCAGCTGCAAGTTCACCTCCCGACAGCACATAATCGCCAATTGATATCTCTTTGGTGATCAAATTTTCTCTGATTCTTTCGTCTATACCTTTATAGTGTCCACACAACAGAATGATATTTTCCATCATGGAGAGTCGGTTTGATATCGACTGCTCAAGTTTGATTCCATCAGGGCTCATGTAGATGATTTCATCGTATGTGCGCTTTTCTTTTAATTGACTAATGCACTTATCAATGGGTTCGATCATCATTACCATTCCGGCGCCTCCCCCAAAGGCGTAATCGTCCACTTTCCGATGTTTGTCATTGGTGAAATCCCTCAGGTCATGCAGTTCTATTTCAACTTTTTTTTTTGCCAGGGCACGTTTGATGATAGATTCAGAAAAGGGCCCATGAAACATTTCCGGAAATATGGTGATGATGTCTATTCTCATGATGTGAACTGAATTGTTTTAACGTTCATAAATTCCTTCATTCCAATGAGGTGCAATTCGCGCCCGAAACCTGATGATTTACTGCCTCCAAAGGGTAGGCGCGGATCACTCCTAACCATACTGTTGGCAAAAACTGCACCGGCTTCAATTCTCGCTGCCGCATATTTAGCTTTTTCCATATCTGATGTCCATAATCCCGCTCCCAAACCAAACGGACTTTCATTGGCAATCCCTATGGCTTCATCTACATCTTTGAAAGGTATGATAACGGCCACAGGGCCAAAGGTTTCTTCGGCGAATACGGGCATGCTGGTTGTTACCTCTGTTAATATAGTTGGCTCATAAAATCCAGTGTGCATTCTCCACCTTTTTGCACCCAGCAATACTCTTGCACCCATTTCTACTGATACATTCACCTGCCTTTCAACCTGTTCTACAAGATCCATTCTGGCCAATGGCCCCATCGTAGTTGTTTTTAAGAGCGGATCACCCAGAATAATACCTTTGGCCTGCTCGACGAAATATTCCGTAAATTTATCAAAAACAGAATCTTGCACAATAAATCTTTTCGCAGCAATACATACCTGTCCGGCATTAAGCATGCGTGATCTGAGTCCGGTAAAACAACTTTTTTCAATCTCAGCATCAGCAAAAACAATAAAGGGATCAGATCCTCCCAATTCTAGTACACATTTTTTTAAATGCTTTCCTGCAAGCGAAGCAACAGATTTTCCTGCCACGGCACTACCCGTCAGACTGACACCTCTGACCTTACTATTTGAAATAACTTGTTCAACCTGTTGTAAATCAATCTGAAGACTTATAAATGTTCCCTCAGGGAAACCAGCCTCAGCGATCAGATTTTGGATGGTTATCGCGCAACCTGTTACATTTGGTGCATGCTTTAGCAAACAGCTGTTCCCGGCTGCCAAATTAGGAATGGCAAAACGGAACACTTGCCAGAATGGAAAATTCCAGGGCATAATAGCGAAAATGACACCAAGCGGTTCATAAACAATATGAGTAATTTGCTGATCTGTTTCTATCGTATCCTGAGGAATCAAAAAATTAATAGTGCTGCTGTAATGATGACAAAGCCATATACATTTTTCTATTTCACTAATAGATTCACTGATTGGTTTTCCCATTTCATAAGTGATCAGGCGGGCAAGGTCATTTTTCTTGTTTTCGAGACTTATAGCCAGATTTTGGAACAGAGCTGCCTTTTGATCGGGATTCATTAATTTTAACTCATTAAAAGCCTGATGACAATGATTTATCTTATCATCTGTTACTTTGTCTGAATGAACATCATAAGTGGCTATGACCTCCCTTGTGTATGGATTACTACTGATCAGCATCGTTTGGGGATTTGCTGCAAAATAACTAAAACATTCCTTATCCGATGGTTCTTTCCTTAGTATTTCTTTACTTTTACCTCCCAAATTGAATTGACCAAATGTGTACAAGATCATTGCTATTTCTAATGGTGTCTTTTGCTTTTGCCTTTGAGGTATACTCTCAATCCGCTACATCACCTTATCCGGTTTCTTCAGAGTTTCGAAAGGCAGTCTCGGATCAAACCCGGACACTCACAGGTTTGCCTGGCAGAGCATACTGGCAAAACTCAACTGATTATTTCATTGATGCCGTTCTTGATACAAAAAAACTTGAACTGAGTGGGAGCTTGGAAGCTGTTTATTACAACAACAGTCCTGATACACTGGACAGATTAGTGTTCAATCTGTATCAGGATATTTTTCGTAAAGGCAACAGCCGCGACTGGGATTTGGGCAAGAAGGACCTGCACGATGGAATGCTAATCAGCAATATTTTAATCAATGGAATAAAGATAGATGTTAAGGATTTCGCTTCAGTGTCGCGTTCAGGCACTAAATTATTGGTTAAAAACCTGAACCTGATTCCCGCAGGCAAACACCACATTAAGATTGATTTTTCAGTCAAACTACCTGAGCACAGAACGGTACGCATGGGAAAGTACAGCGATTCGGTCATTTTTGTTGCCTATTGGTATCCCCAGATTGCTGTTTACGATGATCTTGATGGGTGGGACATGATTTCCTACGGCGGGAGTGTTGAGTTTTATCAGGATATAAATAACTATCAGGTAAGTCTTCGGGTGCCTGCTGAGTTTAATGTCTGGGCAACAGGATTTCTCCAAAACCCTGAGGAGGTTTACCCTATACCTATATATAAGAGATATCTGAAATCGCTCGAAAGTGATGAAGTTGTCAGGATTATTACAGCTAAAGACTTGATTAACAATAAACAAGCGAGTGATAGGAAATTCCTGGTATGGAAATATCAGGCCAATGAAGTTCCCGACTTTAGTTTTGCTGCTGCCATTGGTCACCTTTGGGATGGCCGGATGGTGAAAACTGATCCACATAACAGACAGACATTCGTTGAATCTGTTTATCCGGCGAATGCTGCGCACTGGGATAAGGTAGCTGGCTATGCTGCTCAGTCTATTACAGATATGTCATTCAGGCAGCCGGCTCATCCTTTTCCGTATCCCAAAATGACAAATTTTTGCAATGGAAGAATTTCTGGCGGTATGGAAACACCAATGATGGCAAACAACAGCGCTCCTTCAGATGCAGCGAATCTCTTCGGATTAACCTATCATGAGATAGCACATTCATATGTTCCGTTTTTCATGGGAACCAACGAAAAAAAATATGCATGGATGGACGAAGGCTGGGCAAGCCTGTGGCCAGCTTATCTGGTTGATAGCCTGTTCTCTGACTACGGTTATATGATACGCACAATGGCTACTTTTCAGGATTTTGCTGGCAAAGAACTGGACATTCCGCCTATGGTGCCTAATCATTTGTTGTCGGCCAGCTATCCGGCATTACGTCACAGTAGCTATGTTCGTCCTGCCGTCGCATTTTATTTTATGGAAATAATGCTGGGGTCTGAAGTTTATAAGCAGTCAATACTCGAATTCATGCATCGTTGGAAAGGCAGACACCCTCACCCGCTCGACTTATTTTATACAATAGAACAAGTAGCCGATATGGATCTGGCCTGGTTTATAAAACCCTGGTTTTACGAAACTGCTTATCCTGATCTTGCAGTCAGAAAAATTACAAACGACAGGAAGATCGTTGTTGAGAATATCGGCGGACTTCCTATGCCTGTTGAGCTTATGATTACATACACAAATGGGAGTCAGGAGAACTATTCTCTTCCTGTTAGTGTTTGGAGCCAACAAAATAAATATGCCCTTGCAGAAATAAAGAGCGAACTCCCCATTCGTGAAGTCGTTTTGGGCAATCAATTTATACCCGACACATGGAAGAAGAATAACGTGCTTTTGATTATTGATTGATGTTTTTGCTCCCCGATGGTAATGTATAAAACTTTAAACCTTCGCATGTTGTCATCAGCCCACATTAACTCTGCAACAGAAAATCCGGATACTTACAGCGACCATTACTTGATTATTCGGCTGCTGTGAACAACTTTTACATATTTTTGTATTAAATAAATCAGGAAAATTCCACCAGACATGAAAAGCTTAGCACTAACCCTTGGATTAATTATTATAAAGTTTACATTACTGGCTCAGGTTGCGCCAGACGTGTATTACGTGCAGTTTACAGATAAGAATAACTCCCCTTATTCAATCGATAATCCTTCTGCTTTCCTAACACAACGTGCTCTCGAACGCAGAGAAAGACAACAAATTCCAATTGTTGAAAATGACATTCCGGTGAATTCAAATTACCTTGCCGGGGTGGCTTCAACAGGAGCCAACCTTCTTTTCCAGACACGTTGGTTAAATGGGGTAACCATCAAAACGACTAATCCTGATGTGTTGGATGCCATTAACGCACTCCCTTATGTGCAGCAGGTGCGTAGCCTCGAAGAGCAACCACTGCGTCAGCTGATCAAGGAAAAGGAATTTTTCGCAGTTGAAGAAATTTTGCCAGGACAAATGCCTGATTTTAAATCGGCTACATCTGCAAATGAATATAATTACGGGTCAGGCTTTGGTCAGATCAGCCAGATAAATGGCATCCAGCTACATAATGAAGGCTTTAAGGGTGAAGGAATGGTTATTGCAGTGCTTGATGCCGGCTTTATTGAAGTTCCAACGCATATAGCTTTCGACAGCTTATGGGCACAGAATCGGATGTTGGGAACAAAGGATTTTGTTGAACCGGGCGGCGACGTGTACTCTCAAAGTTACCATGGCACAGCGGTTCTTAGCACAATTGGTTCCAATGTGGCCGGCCAGCTTGTCGGTACGGCGCCACGGGCATCTTTTTGGCTGCTTCGCCCCGAATATGTCTTTTCTGAAAATCTTATTGAAGAGTATAATTGGGTTTCGGCTGCTGAATTTGCTGATAGTGTTGGTGCCGATGTAATTAACTCTTCACTTGGTTATATCACTTTTGATATGCCCCAGCACAACCACACCTATGAACACATGAATGGGTCAACTTGTATTGTTACTATTGGGGCGGATATTGCATCTGCTAAAGGAATACTGGTTGTGAACAGCGCAGGAAATTCGGGTAGTAATATTTCTTTTCCATACATCGGTGCCCCGGCCGATGGATTCGATGTGTTTTCTATAGGAGCTGTTGATGCAGGTGGAAACCGGGCTCCTTTCAGTTCAATCGGCCCTACTTTTGACGGTAGGCTTAAACCTGATGTGATGGCCAATGGATTTGGTACTGCTCTTGCCTCGTCAGGAAATACGTTCGGAAATGGAAGTGGTACTTCATTTTCATCACCAATTATTGCCGGCATGTCTGCATGCCTCTGGCAGGCCAACCCCGAAATGACCAATATGCAGATCAAGGAAGCCATCAAAATGAGTGCTGACAGGTCAAACAATCCAGATGTCTTTTTTGGATTCGGTATTCCGGATTATATGCTTGCCAATTCACTTCTGACCACCCTTGATCAGCAGGTGCCCGACAAAATATCACTTATAAATGCATACCCGAACCCTTCATCAGGCGGGATTAACCTTGTGACTGATAAATCTGTCCGTTCTGTATCATTGTTCGACCTTAATGGAAGATTACTTTATACCACTGCTATTATCACTAATGCTGAACGCGAACTAAATCAAATGATGCAGCAAATAAAAGCGGGAGTTTATGTATTACGGGCTACCGGACCAAAGACATCTGAAGAAATCAGGTTAATCAGATTGGATTCCTTTTAAGAGATTTACACTATGTGAATACTCCTGAATCCGGCAGATTTCTGTCAGGATTCATGCTTTTTTATCCTTTGTATTCTTGCTTGTTACGAAAAAGCCGGGTATTCCGGATACCATTGTAAAAACCTCAAAGCCTGAAACAACTCTGATATCCAGGAATACCCAAGGATTTTCATCACTATAATAATGACGAACCAAAGATGGTGAGAATGCGGAGGTAAGTGTATGGGGTAATAGTACGGTTTTATTTAGGGTAAAAACCGTATGTTATTATCGCTTATCAGATCATTTAATGTGAGAATATGCTGTTTGATGTTAATCAATCATTTTGTGCTAAATATTGAAAATCAGTTTTTTGCGATAAATTTTGATGTTTCGGAGAACAGATTCACTTGTGAATGAAGTGGGCAAATTAGTTCTATCTGATGAAACCGTTTTTCATGGCATATCTGATGAGTCCGGCGATATTGTTCACTTCAAGTTTTTTCATCAGGTTTGTCCGGTGTGTATCCACAGTACGATGGCTGATAAATAATTTATCACCGATTTCTTTATTGGATAGCCCCTCCGCAATCATTTTCAAAATCTCAATCTCTCTTTCTGTCAGTTGGGCTTTTTTGTCATCATAAGATCCGGGTATAGCTGAAACAGCAGGTTGTTCGATCAGATTTAAAGTAAGAGCAGATGAAAAATAGGTGCCGCCCTTGAAAACGTGGTCAATTGCTAGCAATAGCTCGTCTCGGTCAGAGTTTTTTAAAATGAATCCATTTGCCCCAAGATCCATAAGTTTTTTGACGAGTCCCTTTTCTGCATGAAGTGTCAGTACAATAATTTTAATCTCAGGATACTGCTTTCTAACCTGAATGGTTGCTTCGATTCCATTCATAATTGGCATATCAATATCCATCAGGATAATGTCTGTCGTAACAACTTCCAGTTGTTTCATTAATTCAGAACCATGACGTGCAATGCTGATTACTTTATATTGTCCGCTTTGCTCGATGATGGATTTCAATCCTTCGGCTACCAATTGGTGGTCATCGGCTATAATTAGTTTAATCATAGGTTATTAATTGGTATTCTGATGGTTGCGAGAGTGCCGCTTACCGGGCTTGGCTCGAGGTTAAACTCACCATGTATGGTTTCTGCCCTGCTGCTGATGTTCAATAAGCCAATCCCGTTTGATGATCTGTCTTTGTTAATACCCCTTCCGTTATCTTCCACCAACAAAACAAGCATCGTGCTGTTTTTGAACAACTGCACTTGCACCTGAGTTGCCGAAGCATGTTTTATTATGTTTGAAACCAGCTCCTGACATATACGGTATAGGCCAATTTCAATTTTTTCGCTCATCCGTGAGTCAATACCGAAATGTTCAAAAGTAAACGAAATGGGTGAATTTCGAAATACTTTTTCGAGCATATCTTCAATAGCTGGCACAATTCCGGATTCCTGAAGAATTCGTGGCATCATCTGATGCGATAACTCTCTTACTTCTGTTATTACATCATTCAGTATTTTCGTCATGTTTTCAATTCGCCCTTCATCTGAAGACTGGCTGTTTTGCATGGATATATGATAATGCTGCCAGGAAAGTTTCAGGGCACTCAGTTGCTGACCAACACTATCGTGCAGGTCTTTTGCTATCCGTTTACGCTCATCCTCAATGGCCTCAAAAACAGCAATCAATCCTGTTTCACGTTCCTTATTCACTGCCAGTGTTTTCTCCTTTTCTTTATTTATCCTTATCCACCAGATGATAGTTGTCGTAATAAGAATGACCAGCACAACAAGCAGCAGAAATATACTTCGCTGAAGATACAGCTTGTTAATTGTAAGCTCATTTTCGGCAAGATCAAGTTTGTTGGTCTGTTGGCATCTTTGTTGGTTGTTGCTCC
>Ga0351839_1004_pt1 | contig 50248 bp, 38 predicted proteins | sample BONcelHFGM3001E4_FD_206881 | JGI IMG/M metagenome (GOLD analysis project Ga0351839, IMG submission 206881) | Enriched cells from coal bed in the Powder River Basin, Montana, United States - BONCAT cells FGM rep1 HSBNCT.FGM.300.1.E4 ... | reverse complement strand
GTGCATAAAACCAAGACAGTGACCAACTTCGTGAGCTACAACATAACGAATACCATCACTCAAAATATCCTCCGGGAGGCCCTTCTGCTGCAACCTCTTATTGGCCGGAGATATCTGGACAAACATCCAGTTATTTAACAACTTGATAATATCGTGATAGAGATACACAGATGCATTGATAATCTCGCCCGATCTTGGGTCTACCCAAGATGGACCCATTGCATTCTGAATCCCTATTGGAGCATATCTCACACAAGAGTATTTAATGTTATCCGGGTCAAATTCGGGATCGTTAAGAGGGAAATCCAGAGCCTGAATAGCATTTTTGAAACCTATCTGCTCGAAAAGTTCGTTCCATTGCTCAACACCCTCTTTGATGAATGGTCTCCACTTTTCGGGAAAGTTGTTGTCCACATAAAAAATGATAGGATTAACGGGCTCAACAAGCTTACCTGCTTTATAGGCTTCAATATCTTTCGGCTCCAGATTCCATCTGTTTGCATAGTAGATCACTTTGGAAGATTGTTCTCTCTCCCCAAAGAGATACTTTCCGGTATTGAATATCGCTACTCTGTAGTCTGCAAACCTTGGTTTTACAGGAGTCTCTTTCAACAAAACAATTGATCTGGAAGCAATACAAGTGAACGGCTCATCCTTTACAATGTTTTTGTTGGTAGCAACATCCGTTAGAGTATAATTATAGCTCAGAGTGCTGGTAACCACAATATTGTCGCTAAAAGATTTGATATTTCCAAGATAGGATTTATCCTGCTGGAAAGTCTCGGTTCTCTTAAATCCGTTAAACATTGTGTACTGGCTATATTTGTCAAATGGTGTAAGATCTTTGTTATCACCTACAAAAAAGCTGGTCATATCTACAATAACAGCAGAGCTGTCCTTAGAGTAGGCCTCAATCTTCATATTTTTCATAATAGAGCCGATATTGCTTTTTTTGATTGCCTTTGCAATATTGGAACTCATATTATCTGTGATAACGTCGCTGTTTACTCTTCTCAACTGCACACTCTCTCCCGATTTTGTGAATAGAATATGAATCGGGTCTGTCTTGCCCCCGACAATACCGTTGGCATTATCGCTGGTCTCAGTTACAGAAGAGGCAATCAGCATCTCTTTACCCATCATCTTTATCGGTATTTCGAAATAGAGCTTCTCTTTAATCTTATGAAGAGTGAACATTCCCCTGGCGGTTTCGTGTTTCTCTTTGAATAACTTGTCGAAGGCGTCCAGAGAGTCTTTTTTTGCTGTCTCAATCTCTTTCTCTGTCTTTTTCTTCTCTTGTTTTACCGGATTTATGTTGGCAGATGCATAAAGCCCGCAGGTAAACATAATCAGGGTACTTAGTACGAAAATCTTTCTCATTTAGAATTTTTATTTATTGTCCTTGGATTGTAAAATCAAGTATTTTACCGAATCCTGAATATTTTTTAGCTTGTGATGCATTAAGATCGCCTGTTCCCGAAGCTCCAAAAGGGATCACATAAACATCCCCCTGGAAAGCCGTTTTTGAGGTTGCAACCACAACAGCTTTTGTATTTAAAGCGAGAGGCGCTTCAAATATAGGACCGTTAACTGCGTCAAAATCTTTGCGGTACAATCTGTAGCGTCCCTGAACAAACAGTTTTGCCTTTGTAATGGTCTCACCTGCAGGTGCAGAGTACTTCTCGCTGTACGATACAACTCCACCACCAAATTTCACTGCGTAGATCTTGCTTGGTGTAGCTACATACATTATTGGATCGAACATTGCAAAGAATACCGATACCGCTGAGTTGAGAATTGGTGTCAGTTCGGCCGGAAAATCAACTTTCAGTTTTGGTGCCGATGGAATTGTGTTGTAATTGGCATCTGTATAAGCAAATGATATTGTGCAGAGTTCGTAACTATTGGTTGCACTGTTTTTAAGTAGGAATGCAGATGTAACTCCATCTACTGCAACATCGGCAGCTACCACTCTTCTTCCCGGCAGATTTCCGGGGTTGAACGCCCCTTGTGTGGTGTACTCTCCGCTAGTTGCAGGGGTTGTAAATGTCATTGTAATTGCGTGGAATTTCCCGGTGTTGTTATCGAACCAGAATGCATACGGGCCTGACCCTCCCGAGTTATCGGCTACAACTATAGCATTATCTATATTATTTACGCCTGAAGCAGGCATCATAAATGATGTAGAAACCTGGATGGAATTTATAACATACGATTTGTTGTTTGCAATCAATATCCACTGAGCATTGTTAATGGTATAAAATGCCTGAGGATCAAAACTTGAGTTTAAAGCTGGGAATATTTTATCAGCTGTTTTATAAACTGAGTAGTCAAGGCAGTCAAACATATTGATATCCTTATTTTCAAAGATGGTGGTAATTACATTTTTTGTTAGGATCAATGATTGTTTATGAATTGCGTAATTTAGATTTTTAACAACTCCCGGGTATGAAGATCCGGTTTTTGTTTTAATAATATTGTATTTAATGTTCAGCCCTGCTGTATAAGAGGTTGTTAAGTCATTATCCATTATGAGTGAGAAGTCTGAACTTGCTCCGTCTTTGGTATCTGCAATTAAAATCCCCTCTCTGAATGAACTACTTACATAAAGTGGCCAGCTCTTTTTATACTCAATGCCGTGTTTTTCATCTCTTGCTGTGAAGATGAGTTTGTATGAGGCAGAGAGTATCATATTTTTAATGGTGGCTTTAAGTACTCTCTCATTGCCTAAAACAACGAGTTGTGTTGCGCCCGGAGTCTGGTTGATCTCCCATTTATAGGAAACATCTGTGGTTGGGTTTGTTACGTTTCCGAACTTAACTGTTGGGTCCAGATTTAACTCCTCAAGATACTCGACTCTTAAAATTGATGCAATGTTAGGTGTCTCAATAACAAGGTCATTTATTTTATTTGTGTCGAGTCCGGATTTATCGGTAAAGCATCCTCCTGTAACCATCAGAGCCACCGATAAAATTATGGGTATAAATATTTTTCTTTTCATTTAATTTATGGTTTTTTAGTTAGGGAACATATACTGCGCCTGTTACTCTTGGCTGGATTTCTTTTCCGTTATCGATTCCGGCATTGTGTTTAAGCCTTACTCCTCCGTTTGCTGCTGCATATGCATCCAGGTAGGTTTTGAGCTTCTGTGCATAGAAGTCAGTGTAATATGCTCCTAATATTGGAGTTGTACCTGTGCTTGGGTCTGTTACGGAGTTGGTGTAGGTTGGCCAGTAGTTGATTGGCCATCCCAGTGCGTCCAGAATTGCTTTGTGGGCGTTAGGGCTGTAGTATGTGTTTGCAGTACTGGTTTTTGTTAGCGGTGTCAACACTATACAGTTATATGTCCTTATGTAATTAGATGAGTTCGGGTACATTGGAAGCATATTTGTCCACGTAAGAACCCCTTTCATATACTCATTTGATCCAACTTTAAGGTCATCGGAATCTTTAAGTTTTATTCCAACTTTAACCGATGCATTATCGAGTGCTGCATCTCTTGTGAGTTCAAATCTGATTCTTCCGTAACGTGACCCTGACGGGATAACTGCGTGAAGTATCTTGTATTGTGTAGATGTGGCGGTTGTGAGTGTAGGAATCAATTCATATCCAATTACTCTGTCACGGCTTACCGAATCGCCCGATACCCTAACCGGAAAATCAATAATATAGGTGCTTTGTGAAAGCGGAATATTGAGGAAAGATTCGTTTATGTAGTATATCTTATCGGCCGAATTGTAACCTTTATAGGTTGTAGCATCGCCGGCTCCGGGAAACATTACCCCGCTGTCATTCAGGTCGAAGAGCATTATCTCATCCTTCTGGCAGGCTGTTATTGCCGGAAAGAGCGCCAGTAGAATTATTGCTAATATTTTATTTTTCATAATATTCTTTGTTTTAAGATTACTGTGTTCTTCCCATCTGTATTTCGGTTGACGGGTATGGTAATAGATAGACAACATCGGTTGCCGATTCATTATATCCCGGGATGTTCTCCATTCCTAATCTCTTGTATAGGAAGAACATATGCCCTTCGCAGTAGAACTCTTTATTATACTCTTTCACAATTTCGTTCATTATTTGTGTAGATGTGAGGTTGGTGAGTGAGGCGAGTCCTCTTTTGGTTCTTGCAGTATTAAGCAGATTCAGTGCGCTTTGTGCATCAGGGGTGTTTTGTTTCAGTAGGCATTCGGCAGCAATATAATATGCTTCAGGAATTCTCATAAGTGGAATGAGGTTCTTCTGAATTTTATCGGTTACTGTCCCGAAGTATTTGAGTGGGGTATAGGCGCTCTTTCCATCCAGAGTAACAGAGTTCACAATGAACTGTTTCTGGAATCTGAAATCGTTGCTTCCCGCCCCTTCGGCTTCGTAGATAGATATCAACCTGTCGGCAGATATGTATTGTGCAAATGTGTTATTTTGAGCAATAATCTCCGTCCTGAAGTATTCGGCTGTTTTCAGGGCCAGATTCTGGGTACTTAAAGCCATAAGGTGCTCGCTTTTCATTATCATATCTTCGGTAACACTTGTGCTGGTGGTCCAGGTTATCAAACCGTTTGATTCGGCTTCGCTAATAACCTTGTTTGCAAGTGTGAGTGCTTTGGAGAAGCTCTCTTTACTCCCTTCCCACATATAAATTTTTGCCAGTAGAAGAGATGTTGCGTAATAATTGAACCTTGTTTTGCGGTTTGTATAGAAGCCGTCAATATTTACATCGGTGTAGTATGATGCCGGTTTAATCTTTGTGGCCGGATCTTCTTCCAGTAAAACAATTGCATCCTGCAGGTCTTTGACCATAAGATCAATAGTCTGTTTGTATGTTCTCTGCGGAGTCATCTCCTTACCAAGTGTTGTTACATAAGGAATTGTATATTTAGAAATGAGGTCTGTTCTGTTTGCAAGGTTACTGTGTCCGTATAGTCTCATCAGATCGAAGTGCATAAAGGCTCTTATAGCCAGCAGCTCTCCTTTTATGAGGTTATAGTTGATGTTATCTAGTACATCTTTCTTTATCTCCAGGTATTTAAGTGCGTTGTTGGCGTTGGAGATTACATTGTATGCCTTTGCCCAGATTCCGTCTATGTATTTGATTGCATTGGTAGTTGTGTAATTATAACGCGATATATTGTAGTCATTGCTTGTAAGTGGCTGTAGAGGAACAAATTGACCAGCCATCAACTCTATTGTTGACCAGGTGAGTGCTTTCCCGTAAAGGATATCGTCTGTCATTCCAATATAGCACCCTGTGAGGGCCTGCTGGAATCCGGCTACTGTGTTAAATTGATCCTCTTCCCTAACTTGTGAGGGTGGTGTGACATCAAGCCATTTTGTGCAGGATGCCGGTATGAGAAGTGCTGCGAGGATGGTTATATATAATATTTTCTTTTTCATAATGCTCTCTTAATTAAAAGGTGATTGATAAAGAGCAAGATACTGTTCTTGCAAACGGATAGTACAACCCTCTCTCTATCTGTACTGAAGATAGTGTAAGGATGTCATTCATATAGACTGAGAATCTTGTTCTCTCAACTCCCATCTTTTTGTTGAATTTTTGCGGGAATTCGTAGTAGAGTGTGGCTGAGCCCCAAGTGAGTTCATTTCTCTCCTGGACAAAGCGGCTGGTTGGTCTGGTCTTCTCCTGCTGTGAATTCAGATCGTCAACTTTCCCGACTTTTCTGAACATTGTGTGTTGTCCCGGATATTGCCAGCGGCCGAGCAGTACTCGTCTGTCAACGTTGTGAATATAATCTATATTCTCAACTCTGTCGACAAGTGTCTGGTTGTACATCTGCCCTCCTGCAAGGTAACGGAATGTTGTGCTGAATCCGAAGCCTTTGTATTCTGCTGTCAATCCAAAGTTACCTCTGGCTTTTGGTTTTTCGTCTCCGACAACAACCAGGTCAAGTGGGTCATATTCGTATGTTCTGGTTCCGTCTTTTTTTAGGAATATCTCTTTTCCGTTCATCGGGTCAATTCCGAGTGATTGTACGGCCCAAATAGCGGTCATTGACATTCCGTCCACATATTTGAGTACAGGTTTGTTATTGCCGGTATCTGCTGCCAGTTTCTCCTGAAGTGCGTTGAATGTTCTCATACTTTCGCTCAGGCTTACAATTTCGTTAGTATTGGATGATACTGACCCGTAAATAGTTAGAAATCCATCTTCCCTCTGGAAGAGGTTAAGGGATGCCATAAGTTCATATCCGTAGTTTCTTACCAAGCCAAGGTTGTCTTTTACCATTGAGAATCCGGTTGATGGTGAGACCGATACATTTGTCACCATATTTTCTGTGTAGCTATCGTAGTAGTCGGCTCTTAGTTTGAGGGCTTTGATCTCTAAATCAAGACCAACGTTGTAGTCTCTTCTCTGCTCCCATCTTAATTGTGGGTTCGGAAGGTTAGAGAGGTATGCGCCTGTGAATCCATCGTAGTTGTAGTCGGTGTAGTAACTGTACGTTCCTACTGCGTAACTGGTGTTAAAGTTCTGGTTTCCTGTGGTTCCTACTGATCCTCTTAACTTCATCTGCTTAACGAAATTAGATTCTCTCAGGAATTTCTCGTTATGGATATTCCATCCGGCTCCAACGCTCCAACCCGGTGCCCATCTGTTGTCTTTTCCGTAGAGTGAAGATGCGCTAAGGCGGTAGGTTGCATCCATAAAGTATCTGTTATCGTATGAGTAGTTGGCTGTTGCAAGCAGGCTTATCTCTCTGTTGAGTGACGATAATCCGATAGGTTTTGTCCCCTCTGTATACTGGCGGGCAAATGTTATATCTGCAATCTGATTGTTCGGGAATCCCTCTGTCATAAAGGCATATGCGCTGTACGAACTCTCAGATACAAATGTTCCAATGTTTGCACTTATAAAGTGTTTGTCAATATCTCTTGTATATGAGGCGTTTACGTCTCCTGAAAAGCTGCTGCTCTTTCCGTTGTCCAGTCTGTATGAGCCTCTTTTCATCTTCAGGGTTTCGCCTACTATATAGGCATAAGTAGAAAATTTTGAGTGGTTTGCAGGGAGAAACTCGTCTGCACTGTTTCTTTTTGCCGATATTCCGAGGCGTCCCGATACTTTTACGAATTGTGTAGGGCGGAACTCAACGTAGAAGTTGTTGGTGAAATCCAGATATGTCTCTTTGTTGAGGGTTCCGATTGTTGCGTCGTACATTGGGTTTGCAGTGTAGGTAGATGGCTCTGCCCATCTGAGAAGTTGTCCTGTTACGGGATCGTTGCTTCTCCAGTATGGATTCATTAGGGCGTATGTGTTGAAAGACCCCCAAGGGCTCTCCTGTCCTGTATTGCTTACAGCAGTCATAATGTTTCTGAAGAGTACGTTTTTGTATCTGTATGAAAGGTTTACGCTTCCTGAGATATTCCTTCTGTAGGACTCTTTCATTACACCGGAAATGTTATTGTAGGTGAAATCTGCAATTCCCTTGAGGGCTTTGCTGTCGCCTAACTCTATGTTAACGTTGTGTTTGCTTCCGATTCCTACTCTTAGTGGTTTTGAGAGCCAGTAGGTGTCGAGTCCCTCTTCTATAAGTTTTTTTCTTGAGTTGTAGAGAAGCATCCTTTCGAATTCTGTTTCGATATTGCCGGGGTAGCTGTAAACTCCTTCTATTCTCTCTATTTCAAGTTTTTCTGAGGCATTTGCCAGGTTGTAACTTGTTAGGTCAGGAACTGTTATATCCAGACTTCCGTTATAGGTTACACGTTGTTGTCCTCCTGATAGTTTCTTTGTTTCTATTACAATTACTCCGTTGGCTGCTTTTGATCCGTAGAGGGCTTTCGCCGATGCGTCTTTGAGTATGGTTACGCTCTCTATGCGGTTCATATCCATATCCATAATTCTTTCTACTGTGGTTTCGAATCCGTCCAGTATAAAGAGTGGTGTGTTTGGTGTGTTGCCGTAGTTTCCTTTGAGTGTCACTCCTGTGGTTGCATCGGCAGGGAAGCTGGATGTTCCTCTGAGTTCCATCCCCGGTAACTTGTTCGGATTGGAGCCGTTCTGAAGGTTGTCAAGGATGTAGAGTGATGGGTCGAGGTTTTTCAACGATTCGAACAGGTTCTTGTTGCTGGTTCTCATAATATCTTTTGCAGATATTGATGTGACTGCTCCGGTGAAGCTATCTGCTTTTTTGGTTACGATACCTGTGATTACCACTTCCTCCAGCCTTAGGGTGCTCTCTTCCATTGTTATTTGGTAATGGGATCTTCCATCTGTAACTATTGTTAAGTCGGCCATCCCTATCATTCTGAGGTTTAGTGTCGATTGTCCCTCTTTTGGAACCTCTATTGAGAATGTTCCCTTTTCATCGGTATAGACTCCTTTTCTTGTCCCAAGGAGGATCACTGCTACTCCTGGTAGTGGCTGACGGTTCTTCTCTGTTACAACTCCTGAGATGATTACAGTGTTGTTGTTGCCGGTTTTTTGTTTGATTACTATTTGATTCCCGGTAATTTCGTATGTGAGATTTGTCTTTCCAAAGACTGTATTCAACACATATTCAAGTGTTTGTTCGTTTGTCTCGATGGTTATCGAGGGTGCGTTTTCTACCTGTGAGTCTTTATAAAAGAATTTAAAGGCCGTCCTTGCCTCTATCTCTTTAAAAAACTGAGTTATGGATGCCTCTTTGAGGCTCAGGGAAATCTTATCCTGCTGTGGCGCTCCGTAAAGCTTCCCGCAGAGGAGGAGAAAACATAACAGCGGCAGGAAAACCAATTGCCGCATTTTGATAGATTTGTCCATAGTTAATTTGTTTAGCTGGGTGTAAGTTGATAATTAATATATGTGTATTTATATAGTAAGTTCAAAGTTGTCTCTATTTGTCTTCCAGAATCAATTTACCGTCTTCTATCCGGTATTTAATTGCTGCACTTATACATACGGCCTTAATGGCGGCTTCAATATCTTCGCGGTCAAACCTTCCGTTGAACTTCTCATACACCGAAACATTAGTCCTGTTAACGATCTTAACTCCATACCAAGACGACAGGCTCTCAACCACCTCCGGAAATGACTGTCCGTGAACTATTAATACACCATCTTTCCACATTGTGAGCAGTCTTGAATCTACATTTTTCACTGTAATCTCTTTGGTCTGCCTGTGAAGGCTAATCTGCTCATCCGGGAAGATAACCTTGCTACGCCCCTCTGCAAAGACCTTAACCGACCCCTCCACCAGAATTACCGATGCGCTGGAGCCGCTGTTTCTGGATTCTACATCGAAAGAGGTTCCCAGAACCTCAATATTCATATCCGATGTGTTTACAATAAATGGAATTTTTGATTTCTTTACCTCAAAATATGCACGACCCACCAGAGTCACTTCGCGTTTATCCTTTTCAAAAGTTGACGGGTATTTAAGATATGAGTTGGAGGTCAAATAGACAACAGTTCCATCTGAAAGAACCATTGCCACCCTCTCTCCGGATGGTGTAGATACGGTATTGTAAGATTTTGCCTGTACAGCTTTTGTATCATCTGTTTTTACCGCAATTTTATCTTCCAGATTTGTTACAGAACTACCTTCACTCTTTATCCTCTTTATCTGCCGGCCATTATCTAACTCAACCTTTACAGAATCTGCAGAGTAACTTAATGTGTTAAAATCTGCACTATTGATTGAATCGTTATAATTCTTTGTAATAAAGTGAGTTGCGGTAAATATTAACACTAGAGAGGCTGCAGCAGCCATAGACCAGGTTGTAACTCTTTGTACCCTCTCCCTCTGTTTGGATCTTCTGATATACTCGATTAACCTGCCCGGATTTTGCAAACCGGTATTGGCTTTTATGTACTCCTTATCTACAGAGACGTGCCACATCTCTTTGAATCTGTCAAAGTAAAGCTCGTTCTTATAGTCTTTTATCCATTCATTAAATCGAATGACCTGCTCATTTGTTGAATCTCCGTTAAGAATTGCAGCCAATAGGCTGTCAATAGAGGAGCGATCTGTTTCGTGCATCATTTTTAGTTGTTCTAAAGTTATGACGCAAAAAAATCAAAACACCCTTAAGGCAAAAGAGAAAAATGTGTAAATAATTGGACCGGGATTTAATTTTGAATTAGTCCAAGTTATAATTGAATCGGGAATAATTGAGTCAGGAATTATCTATCAAGGCAAAATTAAGATGAGCAACCAGTCCAATTTTCTTCTAAGCCTGCGGAGTGCGATTGACATCTGCGTCTCTACGGTTTTTACTGATATTTTAAGATCTTCTGCCACCTTTGGGTAGGTGAGACCATTGATTTTACACTGTATAAATATCTCCCTGCACCTCTGTGGCAGTTCATCTATTGCAGATAATATAATTTTCCGACTTTCGGAGTCGATGAGTTTTAGCTCTGCGTGAGGATTTTGGACAATTCTGTTAAAGTATAAATCTACAAGCCCGTTGTCTACATACTTTGCATACTGCCTCTTTTTCCTCAGCAGGCTTATGCAGTTATTGTAAACCGATTTGTAGAGATAGGCACTTAAAGATTCGTTTATCTCAATAGTTTTCCTGCCATCCCAAATCCTGCAGAATGTTATGTGTACAATCTCCTTCGCTTCGTTATTATCGTTTAGAATTCTGTACGCATACGAACACAGGCTTAAGTTGTACTGATTAAATAACTGGGTATACGCAGCTTCGCTACCACTCTTTAGAGCGGTAATAAACTCCTTACTACTTGTGTCAAGTGACATTTTACTATGAATATACCGGATTACTGCGTACAAGTGTAGTGATAATTTTTTTCTTAGACAACTCTGCCAGTGTTTGATGTAAATTACTAATAATCAATAAAATAAAAAATGCTGTTTTCCAAATATGGAAAATAGAGATTTTTAACTAACAATATTTCAATTAGTTACATCAAACACTGCCAGAGTTGTCCCACGTGCTTAAACGCCACATTCTCAGCTAATATTTATACAATCTCTCGGTTTTTTTTGTATAGCGCAGATGACCGCATTCATCTCAGAGCTATAGTGCCAAACATCAGATTTTAACCTACTTACACCAAATACGCTATTTGTAATAATTCCCTGATATTAAGCAAGTTGGAACTACAACTCTGAGATAAAACTCTACCGCGCAGCGGTAAACACACCTGCGCAGCAGACCGCATCATTGGGAGTTTTTTGTAATTAATTGTAATTTAAAGATATAATCCAGATGACTTTGCGTTTGGGATGGAATTGATAAGACCTATATATCACAAAATGTGCATAATACAAAAAACTCCCGAGGATCAAAAAGTTATGTGGGGAACTTTAGCAGAGTTGTAGCATTTTGAATGTGGTGTGCGTATAGTATGTAGATTTATTCGAATAATTCTTCAAGTTCTTTATCGGTTTTGTTTTTTAATTTATTTATCAAGTTATTAATTCTATTAAATTTCCATTTTTGTTATGAAGAGTTTTTCAAGTTCCGTTTCAAGGAGAGTTTTAAGATCGGTTTTATTTGTTTTTAGTTTTGTAGTGGGCGGGCTGGTGGCAGTTTCGTGTTCTGGGTTGGAGAGTGACTACGCAAAACAGCAGAAGATAGACGATGAGATTATTGGCAAGTATTTGTCAGACAATAATATTCAGGCACAAAGGCATAGTGCCGGTTTCTATTATTTACCTTTATACAACATCGCCCTCAACAGTAGCGCACAGGCAGGTTCTGCACAATCAAGTTTGGGTGCAATACAAAGCAATGTCTCTCCGATACTCGGAGCATTAAAGCAAAAAGATATAGTCAGCTTTTACTACACAATATCTCTGCTCAACGGAACCGTAATTGAGAGTAACGAAGGGGTGGGTAGTGGTGCTGAACCAAAAGCGGAGCCCGCAAAATTCCGTCTGCTGAGCCAGACAATTATCCCCGAAGGGCTCGACTACGGGATTAAACTTATGAGTGTTGGCCAGAGGTATCGCTTTTATATGCCATCTTACCTGGCTTACGGGAATTACAGTACATCGTATCTGCCTGTAAACAGCAATCTAATAATTGAAATAGAGGTGGTTGGCGTTCAGACGCAAACTCAGATAGACGATATTGAGAGAGATTCAATATTCAACTTCGCATCTGCAAGATATGAATCGTTTATGCAGTACCCGTCGGGACTCTGCTTTGTAGACAGCATCCCCGGCGCAGGTGAGAAACCTTTTAGCGGAGATAGGGTTAAGGTAGATTTTACAAGATCTTACCTTAATGATACAATAATCAAGAGCGTGGAGGATGTGATGTTTTATATTGGCAATGGCCAGGCAGTAGAGGGTCTTGAGGAGTCGCTCAGGTTGATGAAGGCGGGAGGAACTGCAGTGCTTATAATGCCTTCAAGCATAGCGTTTAAGCAAAGCCTCTGCATAATTCCGCAAAAAGCCAGGGCAGATTTGCTAAGAGATAAAGTGATTACTTCGGAGGTTTTACCATACTCCATAGTAAAATATGTTGTTAAACTTAAAACTGTAAACTAAATTTACGTTCCAAATATATTTGTGTGGCATACAGTAACTACGACAATTTAGAATCAGTAGTTCGGGGTTGCATCCGGATGGATGATAAGGCTCAGGAGCTGTTATATAAAAAGTATTTTGGTTATGCTTTGACTGTAGCTCTTTTGTACAGCACCGACCGAAATGATGCTATTGAAGTAGTTGACGACAGTTTTTTAAAGGTGTTCTCGGAGATTAAAAAATTTGATATTTCACAGCCCTTTAAAGGATGGTTAAGAAAGATTGTTATTAACACTGCGATTGACAAGTTTAGGAAGAAAAACCGCAGGATTGATTTCAAAGAGACCGACTCCGTCGCCATCCAGGACACCGCGCCCGGGCCAATCAGCTGCCTGACTGCCCAAGACATTATGAAGCTGTTAAACTGTCTGCCACACACTTATAAAACCGTTTTTTGTCTTTATGATATTGAGGGTTACAGTCACGACGAGATAGCTGCAAAACTAAAGATCCCCGCCAGCTCCTCCAGAGTTTACCTCACAAGAGCCAGAAAGCAGATGCGGGAATTGTATAACAAACATATTAACGACTAATATAAAAAAGCTTTTAAGCAATATGAGTAAGGAAAAAGAGATAGGGGAAGTGATTAAAGAGGCTCTAAACGGCCACGAGGAGAGTTACATTGAGGGGGCTTGGGAGACTTTTACATCTAAGAGAAAGCGAAAAGCTCTCATATACAGGCTCTCTGCTTCCGGAGTTGCCGCTGCAATCCTGTTGGGGCTGATTATTATCGGAACCCTTAATCAACCATTACCGGAAGGGCTTACAGCTCAAAAAGAGCCGGTTAAAGTGATTGAAACTCCACAACAAATTGTGAACGAAGTGCCCGGTCAGGTAACAGCTGTGGCGGAATCACAACCAAGTTCAATTTCAGTAATGGGGCAAGCGAAGATTTCCCCCGCCTCTGCAGGCAGTTCAACCAAAACTGCAGTAAGTTCAACCAGTTCTTCAGTCAGTTCAACCAACATTATTGCTAAGAATACAGAGAAAAAAGAGGCAGCTGAAGTCAAGGCAGCGGCCGTGACTGAGGCTCAGAAGGCAGCAGCCGTGACAGAATCTCAACCCCAAACTCAGAAACAACCAACTAACCAATACAATAACCAACCATTAACTCAGCTCAATTCACTATCAACAACCGAATCTTCCCCCAAAACCTCACGAAAAGACTCAAAACTAGGGTCGGAGCGAAGGGTGAGAATCGGGGTAAATGTGGCTCCGGGGTTTAACACCACCGCAGACGCATCTGCCTTTAACTACTCCGGTGGAGTAAATGTAGAGATCCCACTTTCTAAAAAACTACAGATTTCCACCGGAGTTTCTCTTGAACACTCAAATGTAGACGAACGAAGCTCTCCAAGGAATGCTGCCGTGCCGTCCTATCAAACTATAGCCTCCCTAACCAACCTGGATATCCCCATAAACATTACCTGGAAGATAACCTCTTATAAAAAAACAAGTTACTATGTGGGAGCCGGTCTAAGTGCACTGGCATACCTGAGCGAAAATTACACAACCACAACCAGAACTCAACTACTTCGTGAGAACACCTCATTTGACGGAGATGAGTATATTAGTACCTATAGGTTGGAGACTGTAGAGAGGGTAACAACCAGCTCGGGATCACCATCCAGTGCTTTTGACATTGGAGGCCGGGTTAATCTTGTATTTGGAGTTGAACAGAGGCTCACGCCAAAGTTAAACCTTAGCATTGAGCCTTTTATGAAAATTCCTGTCTCCGGATTAGCAACTAAAAATATGATTTACACCACCGGTGGAGTTACATTTAAGGTAACTTTTTAATCCTTAACACATCTAACAGCAGTTGCGTGACTCTTTGAGAATTCGCCACTTCTTGACCAAGGGCTAATATTGTAGTATGTGGCAACACTCGGTGAAGATGAGTTGGAGCTCCACCAGTAGGCCCTATCTAACATATAGAAATAACCCTCCGGAGCTCTGAGTCCATTTGGTATGGCAGTAAATCCACTACTGTTGTTTCCGGCATTGTGTAAAATCCAGATATTATTACTTGACTCGCTCAGTTTATAGTATGCATCTAGGCCAAGATATGTGTGCAACTGCTCCCAATCTGCAACTGAAGGGAGGTGCCAGCCTGTCGGGCAGATGCCACGGGCATCCGCAGCAGCGTCCCAGGTGTAAACTCTGCCGTATATACCGGCATACAAAGAGCTGTTAAAGTATGTCCACTGATATTTATTGACATCTGTATAGACCAGAGGTTGGGTAAGAGTGGTGGTAGTACCAATAAGATCTCCATTACTGTACTTTGTAGTTTGCAGATTCTCTGCCATCCATATTTGACTACCGATAGGAATAGTTTTGTACTCGTTATTATCAATATCTTTAACAGTACCGTATGTAAGGCTTGGGTTAAATTGTTTCTGCCCGTTGTGTGCGGTAAAAGTGACATTATTGCCGTATGTAGTTCCACCTGATGTTTTTATAAAAGCTCTTACATAGTATTTACTGCCCGGAGTTACCATCTCATTTGGGTTGGAGTAGTCATTTCTTAGTGCAGCAGTAAAACTGCCGTCAAAAGAACGATATGCCATTCCTCTTAACGAACTGAGAACATTATTTGCAATGGTAGGATTAATGGTTTTACCCCAACACACTCCAAACTCCGTAACATCATTAAAAGATTGGCTATACTCTCCTCCACTCTCGAAGTAGGATGGAGTTATATTCCCCACCTCCCTTGTAGTCAAGCCTGTTAGATTGAGTGGCTCCCCTTTAATACATCTAATTGAAAAGCCATAACCATCAGCCGGATAACTGCCGATCGAACCGGTGATAGTTGCCTTCAAAGTGCCATTGTTAAGTGAAAGAAGCCACAATTCAAAATAATAACCCAGTGCTTCAAAGTAGGTAGAGTATCTGTACCCGGCCGGGAGTACTGTAAAGCCGGTCTCATTGGTAACTTGGGAGGTAGTTGTTCTCCAGTGAGTTGTGCCAACCTCCTTCAGGCAGTTCCATAGATCTCCGCCTGTAAAATTTTCTCCCAAATAGTTATAGATACACTCTATCCATTCACCGGTGGTTGGAACTCTCCACCCCTTTGGACAGAGACCCCTGCTATCAGTCACCGCTGCCGGTGTATATAGCCGCCCGTAATCCGGAGCGTAGCTCTCATCTCCGTTATAGGCCCACTGGAATTTAGGTGATATTAATGTACTGATATCCAGATTAGGGGGAGTTGTGGTGCCTATATAATCGCCATTGCTATATTTTTTAGTCCTTAAATTTTGAGCCATAAACTCCCGTGAGTTTATCATAATTGTTTTGTACTCATTCCCCTCGATATCTGTAACCAATCCATAACTCTTGTTTGGGTTGAAAACTATAGTATTGCTATTCACGATTGGAACATAACCGGGATGGTATAGGTAGTCCGGGTTTACATTTTCCGGAGATGCCCTAAACCACCAACCGTTGGTGGTACCGCCGGACATAGCCCAGGCAGAAAAATTTGTGTATGCACTTGTAATTTTGCTTCTTTCGGAGGGGTAGTTAAAAATTTCCCAAAATAGAATTCCCCACATCATTCCGTCGCTGTTTTTAAAACAGTCATTAGGGTCTAAATTATATCCATTTGCCAAAGAAGCGTCAAATTTGGAGGTTCCTTTGTATGTAGGCAGATGTATTTCACATCCTCTTTTAAAGTTGGGAACGATAAAGAAGTTAAAATCGTAAAAAGAGAGATAGGACGGAGAAATAGGAGTGTTTAATCTAACATCTACACTTAATCTTGGCGGAGTAACAAAGGTTCCGTTCATTGTGTTAAAAAAGTGGCTGTAGGTGACTATGTCTCTTTGATTATTAAACAGAGGAATCACGGCAAGGTTAACTCCGGATTCAGTTCCATTGGCGTTAACCGAGAATGGAGATGTTCCGGAGATGTTTTGTCCTGAAACAGATTGTACATCTGAGGCATTTAATCTATCCATCTGAAATGCCGCCGCCAAATCGTAAGTGCATCCTGCTGCTTTTAAAACATAATCCAACTTCAACTTTGTAACCAAATTTGAACTGTTCATATATCCTATAAGCCTAAAATCCAGAACCAAATCATTCACATCGTAATCTCCCGTAACCGGCCACATATCTTCAAAAGCTAAGGAGCCCATTCTCTCTAACGAAGGAAATGCCCAGTAAAAAGCTACAGTTGGGTCATTATCATCAATATCAACACCTGATATAACTCCATCTCCGTCATTATCAATAGGATCTGCATTAAGCGCAATCGAATTAGATTTTATGATAACAGATAATTGGCTGTTCGAGGCAGATTTTGTGTTTGCTGCGCCGGATGTGCCGGAAACAGTTGTGAGGGTTATATTTAATGAAGACCCGGTTATATCTACTTTATGCAGATTAATTACACCGTTAGGTAATAACTCCTCAATGAAAAGAGACGGTATTGAAATACCTAAAGATAATTTTATGATAAGGGGAGATCCCGGTTTTGCACCTCCAGTGCAGATAAGCGAAGGGTTGCCAAGAGCAGAGTTGTTGTAAATGCGAATCACCCTAAGGGCATTATCCGAAATTCCATTTACAGAACTCACAGAGATATTGCAATCCAGCTCTTTTACAGTTTTCCAGTTAAACCCGCTTGGGATCTTTCCAACCGGAGAAACAGGATCTTCAATTGCGGGCTCATTTTTTATGCACCCGGTAACAATAACAAATAGCAAAACAACAAGAGTTGCCAAGCAACCCCGTTTAATGAAAAGCTTTTTCATATATATAAATTTTATATAAAGCCTCTCTAAAACCGGTACTGGTTGTGGTGTGGTGAAAAGTAACTCCTGCTACAGTTTACTGACACTTAAACTCTTCAAGACAGAACGAGCGAAATTTAGATAAAATATTTTTTATTTGCAAATAAACTTTGCCAGTGTTTGATGTATCTCGCTATAATTCAATAAGCTACAAAACCCAGTTTTCCAAATATGGAAAACTGGGTTTTGTAATTATAAGTTAAACAAGTAATTACATCAAACACTGGCAAAGTTTGTCCCGTCCTGAAATAAGTTGAAACAAAAACAGTGTCAACTTATTTCAGGACGGGACAAGCCTTCCTTTTTTAATATATTTGTAAAAAATTTATAAGAAATATGGCTATTAGAAATCTTCTCTTTGTTGCATTTGCGCTTCTTTATTTTAATTCGTTAACATCTCAGAATTCAAATCCCGACACACTCAGGGCAGTTAAAGTATCTCAACCAATTCATATTGACGGAGATCTAAAAAAAGCGGTGTGGCAAAGTGCTTTTCCAATAACCAATTTTACTCAACGTGAGCCATCGGAGGGGAGGCAACCTACAGAACAGACAAAAGTGGCTGTCCTTTATGATACACACAACATCTATTTTGGAGTGTGGTGTTTTGACTCTGAGCCAGGCAGGATATCTGCAAAGGAGATGTCCAGAGATTTTAACTGGTCGGGCGACGACGATATCGAGATTATGATATCCCCCTTTAACGATAATCGAAACGGATATCTCTTTATAACTAATCCAAACGGGGCGATGGCAGATGTGTGGCTTGGAGGAGATGGCGGCAGATTCAATAAAGACTGGAACGGAGTGTGGGATGTTAGGGTGACTCGTGACCAAAATGGGTGGTATGCAGAGTTTGCAATTCCATTCTCTACCCTAAAGTTTAAGAGGGATAGCGTTCAAAAGTGGTCGGTTAACTTTGAGAGAAATATTCGCAGAAAGAATGAGCAGGTTCGCTGGCAGGGATGGTCTCGCAGTTACAGCATTGACAATATTTCTCAAAGTGGCAAACTGGAGGGTATTAGAGATATTAAGCAGAAGGATAGAGTTGAGATCACCCCATACATAACAACCGGAATAGAGAGAGAATATGGATTTACAAATTCTGCCTTCAAGATAGGAGGGGAGATCAACTACGATATCAGCCCCACGATGAAGCTCAACTTTACCCTTAACACCGACTTTGCTCAGGTTGAATCTGACCGCAGAGAGGTTAACCTCTCCAGGTTCTCTATCTACTACCCGGAGAAGAGACAATTCTTTCTGGAGGGGAGCAGCTACTTTGATATGAGTGTTTCATCTGCACGGCTTTTTTATAGCCGAAGAATCGGTATCGAGGAGGAGTCTGTAATTCCGATAATTGGGGGAGGGAGGCTTTTTGGTAAGATTGGAAAGACCAGTATTGGGATAATGAATCTACAGACGGCTGCTCTTAAGGGTATAAGTAGTTCTAACTCATCCATTATCAGGATTAAACAGGACATATTCGAAGAGTCCGGGATTGGATTTATATCGACTCAAAAATTCAGTAACGGCAAATACAGCGCCACATATGGAACAGACTTCACATACAAAACATCAAAGTTTCTGGGGGACAAAAACTTAATGGCCGGCTTTTCCGGAGCAATCACTTTAGATAATCCGGGGCAGGAATCTGCAAAGAACAAGGATAATGCAACTTATCATTTTTTTCTGTTTTACCCCAACGATATCTGGAGTTTTAACGCCGGAATTAATTCCATTCAAGAGAATTTTAACCCGACTCTGGGGTTTGTTAACCGTTCCAATTTTAAGCGAATCTATTCTGAGCTTGAATTTGAACCAAGGTTTAAGAAGATGCCAAGCTATATACGTTCATTTTCATTTCAATTATATGATCTTGAGTATTTTATTAATGACAAAACAGGTCTTGCCGAGACTTTCTCACTGGATGTAAGACCTTTCGGGATCAATTTCAGCAGCGGAGACTATTTTGGACTTAATTATGAGTTTACTCAGGATAACCCTCACGAAGATTTCCCTCTTATAGATGGCGTAGTTATTCCAAAAGGCCAATACAACGACAACAATTTCAGTGCAGAGTTTCACTCTTTTGACGGCAGAAACCTCAATGCAGGGGTAGAATTTGAAGCAGGAAGCTTCTATACCGGAAAAAGATCTAACATTGAGATGTACCTTAATCTGAGCCTGAACAGACACCTAAGCTTAGGTTTAGACTGGAGTCACAACACTCTGGATTTGCCGCAGGGAGATTTCAAGGTAAATGAATTTGGTGGAAGAGTAAATTACGCTTTGAACCCAAAACTAAACTCATCGCTCTTTGCTCAGTGGAACAATGAAGACGATGAGGTAATTCTAAACTATCGGATAAACTGGATTCCAAAAATTGGCAGTTTCTTCTACTTTGTCGTGAATCAAAATATTGACACAGCAAATAACACCCTAAAACTCACACGCACAACCATCCTTGCAAAACTAATCTGGCGTTTTGCCCTGTAACCTTGCCAAGGGTCGTGGGACTTTGCTGATTATCAGCAAATACCCACAACCCTTGGCAGACTATTCCGTGTAACTGCGCAAAGCATCTACATACGCTTCGATCACTCCGTATAACTGCGCAAAGCATCTACATAAGCTTCGATCACTCCGTGTAACTGCGCAAAGCATCTACATAAGCCTCAAATGCGGCGCGGCCGGCGGGAGTTATGCGGCAGGTTGTGCGCGGGCGTTTGCCGGAGTAGCCCTTATCTACCTCAATGTATTGTGCCTGTGCAAGCTTTTCGAGCTGAACACTCAGGTTGCCGGCCGTCGCACCACTCTTCTCCCGCAGATATACAAAATCTGCCTCCTCAAGCGAAATGAGCAAAGACATTACTGCCAACCGCAATTGCGAATGCAGCAGCGGGTCCAACTCCTTAAACATTGCTCACCTTATTACTCTTTGAACTGCTCTCTGTAGCATCCAGGCCGGCCGCATTGGCTTTTAAACTACTCTCTTTAGCATCTAAGCCAACTGCATTGGCTTTTCGGCTGGCCGCATTGAGGATATGGCCCGGAATGATGAGCATAATAACAGAAAAGGCAGCAAACACCAAAATCTGATTAATCCCCGGAATAAGCAGCAGAGAGAAACTCAAAAGAATCCCCACAAACCCGGCTATAATAGTTGGCTTAAATTTAATAACCAAACCGCTCATAGCCACTCCGGCGTTAATTAGAAGCGCCATAACAAACATAATAGGGAAAGCGTTGTGGTTAACAAACATAAATAGCGATAGCAGCAGTGCGCAAACTCCAATCACAATCCAAATCTTGGAAATCACAGCACCAACAAATGTTACTACCCCTCCCTTCTTACTCTTTAACATAAAATACATTACAGGATAACCAACAAGCGGCATCGCAAACCACAACCAAGTAGCCCTATAATCGCCTGTATAAAGCAAAAGCCCATAAATAGTCAAAGCCACAACCAGCCACAAATACCCCCAAAGCAGATAAATATTGCCGCCACCCCGCTCCATACTGTTGCGAGTCTCCTTAATCATCCGGGCAATCAGCTCCAGACTTTCGTTTTTTGATAAATTTTTCTCTTCCATAATCTTGATTTTTTTAATTGTTTTTTAATTGTTACTCAGTTTTTGTTCTCGTTGATTTATAAATAAGTTTATAAAATAAACCAAAATGCCCTAAAAAAGTGCAACTGAACTATTTGCAGATGCTCACTGCTTTTAATATCTGTTGCACGATGCAAATATAAATAAGTTTATTTTATAAACCAAATAAACTTTGCCAGAGTTGCACATTACAGCAATCTTGGACATTTATAGGATTAATTAAGAAAAAAATTTAACTTTGGGTAATAGCAATTAAATACATAACCGATTTCTAACAAGCGATTTCAAAAAATCGTTGTTGATAAAACCATCCAGCCTTCACTCACAGGGTAAAATGTTATACTAAAATTCTGCAACAAAGGTTATGGAATGGAAAGTAATACAACTAAACGACTAAACATTAAGTCGTTGGTTCTCTTTGGTATAAGCTAAACAGATTTTCAATTATTAAGCAGGAAAAATGAAAACAAATTCAATCTTAAGCATTTTATTATGCACATTAATCCTTGTTGCTGGGTGTAAAAAGGATATAGATGGAGATAAAAAGACAGGCTTATTAAAATTTAAAATGATAAGTCCAACTTCAACCGAAAATAAAGGAATTGGATACACTAAATCAACTTCATCAACTACATCAAATCCACCATTAGTAGGTGATGTTACTGTTACTATTTTAAAAAACATAAATGCTTGTGTTGGAGATATATGGGTATCTGAAGGGATAGTTACAGAAGGGCGTGCGGATAATCTTGTATGGATACGTCTTACTGATGTAACAAATACAAAACTACTTTTTTTTGAGGATTATTCGTTCGCCCCAAAAAATGTACCTGTAGGAACATACAGGAGTATAAAAATATCATTAAGAAATATTTTTTACTGGGTTACGGAACTAAAATCAAATCCTACTATCAAATATGAACTTTTACAAACTATGGGAAGTTCTCTTGCTCCTTGCAATGTAGATGACCAATCTTGGGTAATAGATTATTTTTCAGAAGATGGAAACCATTATTTAATTAATGGAGTTTTTAAATTAGTTGCTCCAGATGAGAAAATAGGCGGATTTACCGTTGAAGCAGGTAAAACTGCTACTGTTAGTTGGAGATGGCTTATGAGAGGATGCACCTTCAATTTGCTTGACTTAAATAAAAATCGTGTTTTTGATTGTGGAGTTGATGATATTGATATGGTGTGTCCGGGGTATATGTCTGACTTTATAGTTGGATATGAATAAACAACTGGCAGTGTTATGTGAAACAGACTGGCTTACAGGTGTTTAAAAATTGGGATTCTGGCAATTGGGAAAAACACAAAAATTAATCTATTAATCTACAGCAACTTACACAAAACACTGGCAGATGAAAATGCGGTCCGCTGCGCGGTTGTGTTTACTGCTGCGCAGTTTTGCGGTCCGCTGTGCGGTTGTGTTTACTGCTGCGCAGTTTTGCGGTCCGCTGCGCAGTTTCATCTCAGGGCTCTTGTGCCAAAATGTTGATATTAAACGTTATACGTGTATTTTAAAAAATAGTTAAGCAATTGGATATGTGCGCTTTGGCACAAGAACTCTGAGATATTTTTCTCTGCGCTTTGGCACAAGAGCTTTGAGATATTATCTCTGGGTGGTAACACCTTTTGGCATTTGCTGGATATTAATAGGTGAAATCATTAATTAAATAATAAAAATGAAAAGATTCTTTTTGATGCTATTCGTCGTGTTCTTATCGGTGGGGGCAGGGGCTCAAGGTATTAATTTCCAGGAGTTAACTTTAAATGAGGCAATTGCAAAAGCAAAAGCCGAAAACAAATTTGTGTTTATAGACAGCTACACAGATTGGTGCGGCCCGTGCAAAATGATGGATAAAGAGATCTATCCGATGAAAGAGATGGGAGATTATTTTAATCCAAAATTCATTAGCTTGAAATTAAATGCAGAAAAGGGAGTTGAAGGACCGGCTGTAAAAGAAAAATTTGGAATAAAAGCCTACCCGACATTCGTAATTCTTGACGGAGACGGAAAATTGCTTCATATGTTTGCAGGTGGAGTATTAGGGTTGGCCTTTATCGACAAGATTGAGGAGTCATTTAATCCCGAGAAAGCATTCGGAACATTACAAAAGCGTTACAACTCGGGTGAGAGGGATAAGAAATTGGTTGCCAGTTATATAATGGCTCTGCAAGCTACCTATACTGCGGATGTGACCGAGTTGATAAACCAATTTGAGAGCTCGCTAACAGAAGATGAGAGGATTTGCGAAGAGTGTATGTTCCTGTACGATGACTATGCCAGATTAGAATCTGCAAGAGGGAAATTCCTGACAGATAATCTTGAAAAATTTCGCACTAAAGTTGGTCGCGACAAGATAGATCTGGTAATGAAAAAGAAATATGAGGCTTACTATGCCGGCATCATCGGAAAACAGAGAGTACCAAATTTTGCAGATTTTGAAGAGAAGAACAGACAACTGGCTTTGCTGAATCTTAAAAATGATAAAATCTTACCTGTTTATCAAGCTGCCGTTAAAACCTACATCTCAAAAGAGGGTGCCAATTCCCTGTTTAGCTTAATTAAAGAGATTGCCCCGAAGATAGAGAGTAATGAGATGGATAGATTTTTATACTTTGCAATACCTTCATTATTAGATTTGTGGACTAAGCAGCAAACAGAAGAAATTATTGCACTTGTGAAAAACGATAAAGTTATTGAGAGTGCAACGAAAGCGCTTGAAAAACATTTAAAAACAACGCAACCGGTGTTGCAAAAGTAGCGCAACCGGTGTTGCAAAAGTAACTCAACCGGAATTGCAAAAGTAGCAATATAAATAGCAATAGTAGGTAGAAAACTTAGTTAGAGGCAAAGCAGAAGCATAAAGCTGCTTATATCTTTAAGCTCTTGACGAAGGGAGCTGTAAGCTTTAGTTTTTTGACTTTTGACTGTATTAATCGAAATATTGAGAGCGTCGGCAATCTGTTCTGAACTCATTCCGGAGATGGAGAGAAGAATGATTTGCCGGCGTTTTTGTGGAAGTTGTGAGACGGCACGCATAATCTCGCGGTTGAGCTCTATTTCGGTAATTCTTGCGAAAAGATCTTCACTCTCTTTGTTACCAATTTCATCAAGATTGAGTGGGTGTTTGCTACGCACAATGCGTTTTACACTGTTGTTTCTCAGAGATTTATAAAAATATGCCTTGAAATGCGATTCACTGTTGAAGCTCTCTCGTTTGTTCCACATCTGGATAAACACCTCCTGAAGAATATCCTCTGCCGCATCATCATCAATAAGGAAGCCCTTGACAAAACGACGCCCGGCAGGGAAGAAAGCCCAGAACAATTTTTCAAAAGAGCGTTCATCTCCCTCTCTAAACCTCAGTACTAACTCCTCCATAGTGAGAGAGTGTATAAAATTGTAGATTTCACATTAATAATTTCACTCACAAAATTAGACTTTTTATTATAACATCATATTTTTGCGCAAAAATTTGGGTTTTTCACAAAAGATATCTTCAACCAAAAGATCAATTAATCATCATCAACCAATAAATCAATTGATCAATTAATCATCTCCAATAAAAATATTTTTTTGACAAAGTAATACCTTTTGCCGCTTTGTGGATTAATATATAGATTGAAGGCTTTTCAACAGGAGAAATTATCAGATTAAGTTGTTAAGTACATCAAAACAAGTAGATAAAAGCAGGCTTATAAATTAAGATTTAGAAATTGTATACTATAAACGAAAATATAAAGCTATGAGAAGATATTACGACTCCACGAGAGTTGCCCGGCTGATAGCAAAACTGGCACTGAAAACCATCTCGGATGAGGAGAGGCGAGAGCTCGCTTCACTGGCAAAGGAGAACGGTTTGAATGTAGATGAGATTCTCAAAAAGGTCACCACCGAAGTAGCAAAAAGTTTTGAAGTTGCAGATGCTTCTACGGTTGCAGGTAACCAAACGGTAGCAGGTAGCCAAACGGTTGAGGGCAACCAGGTGGTTGCAGATGCGACGGAAATTGAGGCTGGGAAAAGGGTTTGGGCGGTTGTAGAGAGAAATATCTCCCAAAGGGAGTTAAGAGTGGGAGATTCGGAATTAAGTTTAGGGCAATCGGAAGTGAGTTTAGGGCAATCGGAAGTGAGTTTAGGGCGTTCGGAGGTAAGTTTTGGGCGTTCAAGGCGTGCCGGGTTTGGTTTTGGGAGGGGGTTGATGAGGTATGCGGCAATTTTTGCGGTGGTTGCATCGCTTTCGGTGGGAGGGTATTGGTTGCGTTCGGGGTATATTAATTCGAAGGAGACTATTACGCTGCTTGCAAATGAGACGGTGCTGGAGTTTCCGACGGGGGAGAGTGTAGTGCTCAAGGAGAAGACAGATATAAAGAGCATTCTTGGCAATCAGGCTTTAGTTGCAGATAAGGGAGAGGTGGAAAAGGCTGTTGCGGAGATTTATAAAATAAAGGTTTCCAGCGGGTCTACACACACTATCACTCTGGAAGATGGTACGAAAGTTATTCTTTATCCGGAGTCTGAGCTTCAGTTTCCTTCGTTTTTCGGCTCTACGGAGCGCTCTGTGACACTGGTAGGGGAGGGTTATTTTGATGTGCAAAAAGATAGCGGGCGACCATTTAATATTAATGCCGGCGGGGCATCTGTGGTTGTGCTTGGTACAAGCTTTAACATAAGGGCATATAGTAATGAGCCCACAATAGAGACTGTTCTGGTTTCCGGTAAGGTGCTGATGAACAGCACAGAGCTGGTTCCGAACCAGATGGCCATCTTTAATCGTGCAAATTCGCAGATTTCAGTTGAGAATCTACAGGCCTCCATATATAGCGAGAGGGCCAACGGAATGTTTATATTCGATAACAGAAGCCTGGATGAGATAATGAGGGAGTTTAGCCTTTGGTTCGGGTTTGAATATAGCTATGAAGATAATGCCCTAAAAGATAAAAAATTCAGGTTTAAACTACCTCGTACAGATAGCTTCAATCGTCTGATGAATCTTATGGAGAAGACAGGCGAGCTTCGGTTTGATGTTTCAGATAAAAAAGTAACAATCTTACCGGGGAGATAGCAACTCTCCATAAAAAAACCACCCACTTAACCGATTTTCGGCCAGGAACTTCGGTTAAATGAGCGGTTAGAGGATATAACGGGTTCTTTTCCTCAAACCGGCTCCAGCAAAGAAAACAGTTTTAGAACCCATCTAACCCAAACATTAAATGTATGAATAAAAAGTGGATTAAGCGTACTTTAGTGGGTAAATATTCCCACTTAACTGCCAGAAATTTATTTTGTACTGTTGCAATGCTCTTTTTAACCGGACTAACTTCGCTTCAACTAAACGCGCAGAACACCCGGCAAATCAGCATCAACAAGCAAAATATTTCGTTTGAAGAGATTGTTCGCGACGTTGAATCGCAAACAGACTACACCTTTATGTACAGCACAGAGACCGCACGAGCTATCGGCAAGGTGAGCGTAAATGTGGCAAATGCCACAATCAAACGCCTGATGGATCTTGTACTTGAGGGCAAAGCCTTTACATACTCTCTTGAGGAGAATGTTGTGGTCATAGGCCCGAAGAAGGCGGCACAACAAAACATTGCAGATCAAAAACCGGTAAAAATTACCGGAGTTGTTACCGAAGCAGATGGTCTACCACTGCCCGGAGCAGCCGTTATGGTTAAGGGAACTCAAGTTGGCGTTGTTACAAATGAAGATGGCAGCTTTGAGTTAAATGTACCTTTCGGCAGGACAACTCTCACAGTATCCTTTATGGGAAAGAAGAGTCGCGAGGTGAGTATCGCAGGGAAGAGCTCGGTTACAGTGAGTCTGGAAGATGATGAGATGTCTATTAACCAGGTTGTGGTTACGGGTATCTTCAACAAATCCAGAGAGAGCTACACAGGAGCGCTCACAACAATCTCCGACAAAGAGTTAAAAGCATCCGGCAATCGCAATATTCTAATCTCAATCAGAAACATAGACCCAAGTTTCAACTTAATAGATAATCTGGAGTTTGGATCTGACCCAAACAAAATGCCCGATATCACAATTCGCGGACGCACCAGTATGGATGTAAATGTTCGTAACCTTCAGGAGCAGACAAGTGTGCAGAGCAATGCCAATATGCCACTCTTTATAATGGACGGTTTCGAAGTGTCGGTACAGAGGGTAATGGATATGGACGAAGAGCTTGTAGAGAGCATCACCCTTCTAAAGGATGCCAGCGCAACTGCAATGTACGGCTCAAGAGGAGCAAACGGAATTGTGGTTATAACACTCAAAAGACCTGCAGCAGGCAGATTAAGAGTGAGCTACAGGGGCGGTATCAGTATTGAGGCCCCCGATTTTGCCTCTTACAATCTTATGAATGCAAGCGAGAAGCTTCAGTATGAGAAGGCTGCAGGCCTGTTTAACTCAATTTACAATCCTACCAACCAAAATCTGCAGGAGCTATACAACCAGCGCTTAATTGAACTTGAGAGAGGAGTAGACACCTACTGGCTAAAATACCCTGTAAGAACAGGAGTGGGTAACAGACACAGTGTAAGGGTAGATGGTGGTGCAGATAACTTTAACTACGCAGGTAGCATATCTTACAACAACATTTTAGGTGTAATGAAGGAGTCTTCCCGCAACAACTTTTCGGGTAATCTCTTCTTCCAGTACACATTGAAAAACCTAAAATTCCAGAACGACCTCACTATTCTGCACAACAGAAACAGAAACTCCCCATATGGCGATTTCTCTGAGTACACTACGGCAAACCCGCTCTACACACCATACGATAGTGAAGGTCACCTTAAGAAGATGATCTCAGATCCTCCGGCATCTTCAAACACTCCGCAAAGAGTGGGAAACCCACTATACAATGCCACCCTGCCAACTCGCGACGACGGAAGCTACACCAGCATCCAGAACAATTTTGCTGTCGAGTGGCAAATCAACAAAGACTTTATGTTCAGAGGTAATTTTGGAGTTTCAAACCAACAGAGCCGTACAGACAAATATCTTTCACGCGACCACACAAGTTTTGACACAGGTGACTACACCGGAGAGAACTTCAATATGCGCGGAAGCTATACATACACAACAGGTTATCAGTTCTCTTACGAAGGATCTGCAACCCTAAACTACAAGAAGACATTCAATGAGGTTCACCAGTTGTACTCAGGATTGAGTGCAAACATTGCAGAAGATCTCAACGAGAGCTACTCAGTTCAGGGCAGAGGATTCTCGGCATCAAATATGAAAAACCTGGGAATGGCCGGAGCCTATTCACTGGGCAAACCTTTTAGCAGTGAACAACATTCAAGAAGAATCGGAACCATTCTCAATGTTAACTACACTTATGACAGACGCTACTTTGCCGATTTCTCGGGCAAGATAGAGGGGTCATCAAAATTCGGAAGCAATGACCGTACAGCACCGTTCTGGTCGGCGGGGTTTGGATGGAATGTTCACAACGAAAAATTCATCAGCAAACTGAGTGCAATCAACTCACTGCGTCTGCGCCTGTCTTACGGAACAACAGGTTCTCAAAACTTTAGCTCATACCAGGCACTCACAACTTACAAATACTTTGGCCAGGAGAGTTATAAATTCTGGAACGGAGCCTATATGATTGGACTCGGTAACCCCGACCTCTCGTGGCAGAAGACCAAACACACCAACATTGGAGTTGAGACCTCACTCTTTGACGGTCGCATCCGCTTGAATGTAGACTACTACAACAAATTAACCGAAGATCTGCTTACAGATATAAATCTGCCTACAGCGGGAGGTTTCCAAAGCTATAAAGCAAACATAGGAGAGGTGAGAAACAGAGGGGTAGAGGTTGATGCAAACGTATTTCTGATTCGTGATATGAACAAGCGAATCACCTGGTCTATAGGAGGAAATATGGCTCACAATGTGAACAAGATTCTTAAAATCTCTAATGCACTCGAGTTTTTGAACTCAGAGCTTATGAAAGATGCAGGTCCAAACCCAAGTTTCCTATATCAGGAGGGGCAATCTATGAACACCATATTTGTTGTTCGCTCACTTGGCATAGACCCGGCAACAGGGCAGGAGCTCTTCCTAAACAGGTTGGGTGAGAGAGTTTACACCTGGAATGCACAGGACAAAGTTCCGAGCGGTGTGAATGAGCCGAAGATCTGGGGTAACCTAAGAACCACATTCAGATGGAAAAACATTACACTAAATGCTACAATGTCTTACCGTGTAGGTGGTTACATCTACAACCAAAGTCTTGTGGACAAAGTAGAAAACATCAGTCTCTCAAGGCAGGTAAACAATCCGTGGGGAAATCTGGATAAAAGAGCGCTTTATGAGCGTTGGCAAAATCCGGGTGATGTTGCAAGTTTCAAAAACATAAGAGACTTCAATGCCACTTACGCTTCGTCACGTTTTGTTATGAAAGAGAATGCCATAAATCTCAATTCATTGAATATCAACTATGAATTCAGTACAGAGTGGCTTAAAAAGAGTCTGAAAATGGATTACCTGTCGCTTGGTTTATATGCAGAAGATCTGTTTTACATCTCAACCATAAAGCAGGAGAGGGGCCTTTACTATCCGTTTGCCCGGAAGTTTTCTCTCTCGTTAACTGCAAGATTTTAACGGTAATTACTAATTAATCAATGAGAATGAAGATGAAAAGGATATATTTAATAATATTTATCGCAGTTTTATCCCTTACCTCGTGTAATAAGTGGCTCGATATTCAGCCCGAGCTGGAGATTCGCAAAAATGCCATTTTCGAGAATGAACAGGGGTTTAAAGATGTACTCATAGGATCCTACATAAGAATGGCAACCCCGTCACTTTACGGGTTGAATACCACAATGGTGCTGCCGGAACTTATCTCCCAACACTGGACACCTGTAACAGGAACAATATCTGCATACTTAAGCAGCTTTGACTACACCCAAACCACAAGTAAAAACTTGTTTGAGGCTGTGTGGCTTCAATACTATCAAACAATATTGAATATCAATTCAATACTGGAAGATATCGACTCGAAAAAAGATATGTTTGCCAATGGTAACTACGAGGTTATCAAAGGAGAAGCGCTTGGTTTACGTGCCTTTTTGCACCTGGAGGTTCTACGTTTTTGGGGAAGCGTTCCGGGCAATATAGTGCTTGCAAATAAAGCTATTCCTTATGTAAAAACTGTTACAAAAGACCCGAACAAACTAATCGCCAACAGCTATCAGGAGGTTTTGGACAATATTTTGGCAGATCTAAACCAGGCCGAAGAGCTTTTAAGTGCAGATCCAATTCTTACCTACTCTAATGCAGTTTTGAACTCTCCGTCTACACTTGCCGGAATAGATAAAACAAAGCCCTATCCTGCAGATGAGTACCACTTTTTCCGTCAGGTAAGGTTCAATTACTATGCAGTGAAGGCTACAAAGGCTCGTTACTACCTATGGAGAGGAGATAATGTACAGGCACTGGAAAATGCTTTGGCTGTAATAAATGCAAAAAACAGCGATGGAACAGCGAAATTTACACTGGGCAGTGAAACGGCAGCCAACAACGGACAGCTTACATTCCCAACTGAGCACATCTTCGCAGTGAGCAACACGCTCTCTACCCAGACACTCACCTCTGTATTTTTCAACAACAACACCGCCTACACCCAAACTGCAACCTATCTCAACACCGCTTTCGAATCTACACTGCACACTTCGGATATCCGTTACAGAAGCAACCGTCTATGGGAGTTAAGAGTTATTCCTTTGGCAGGTAACTTCAACTTTTTCAAGAAGTACAACGACACCGACAGTAAGACCGCAGTTAAAGACATCCCGCTCATAAGACTGGCAGAGATGTACTTTATAGCTACTGAGTGTGGCAGCGAACTGCTTTTCCGCGACTATCGCATAGCCAGAGTTTTGGATCCATCCATTGACGGAACCCTGACATCTGCAACAGCAATTAAGGAGAGACTGGAGAAGGAGTACCGCAAAGAGTTTTACGGAGAGGGGCAGATGTTCTTCTTCTATAAAAGGCACAATTACAATAAGTTCACTTGGCCTGTAGCCAAAGTGGTAACAGAATCTGCCTATAAACTGCCAATTCCGGAATCACAATCAATGTTCGAATAAACATTATAATTATGAAGATAAAAGCAATAAAATATAGTTTTTTAATCCTGGCTTTGGCGATGGGAGTTTCATCGTGCCAGGAGAAGGTGGTGAACAGGTTTGAGGGTGAGAGTTCTCTGTTCTTTTACAGAGGCTCCGGCAACAGCAAAGGGGCACCTCAAACAGACAGTGTTTCATACTCTTTCTTCCTTGCTGCGAGCAGTGTAACTGTAGATACAGTATGGGTAGATGTTCAATTGACAGGTGTTCCTTCCGCTAAAGATAGAGTCCTTCCGATTGTTCAGTCCAATACTGCTGAGGCGGGATCTGCAGTTGCAGGTACTCACTATGTGGCATTTAACGATCCTGCATTTGCAAAATATCTGATTCTGCCTGCAAACAAAGTTTCTGTATCTGTTCCTGTGATTGTAAAACGCACTGCGGAGATGGCCACATCTGAGTTTAGGCTGGATCTGGAGATTACAACCAACGAGTTCTTTGTGGCAGGTATTAAAGATCGCACAAACTACACAGTAAAAATCACCGCAATGGCTGTGAAACCGGCTCTTTGGGATGTGGCAAACAGCTACCTATCTATATTTGGCCCCTGGGGTCAGGCTAAGATGAAGTTCATAATTGACTATGTAGAGTACAGCGATTTTGATATAGTTCTCACTACGGATTACAGAGTATATCTGGCTCTAAAGGCAAAAGCAAAACTTGCCGAGTATGAACTGGCTAACGGACCTCTTTATGAGGCAGATGGAGTTACCAGAGTTATTTTCCCTTAATACATAACTACGATGAAACAAATATTAAAATACATATTAGCAGTTATACTAACAGTATATCTATTTGGGTGTATCAAGGACACCGGCAACTATGAATACCTTGATGCAGATAAAGTTGCGCCAACTCTGGTCTCCGGAATCAATGACTCTTACTCTGCTATCTCTATGGAGAAGCTGGTTATTGATCCTAAGATGGGTGCAGATGAAAACCTTTACGACTATGTTTGGTATGCATATCCGGCACTTGTTGTGGGTACTGCTTGTGACACACTTGGCCGTACAAAGAAGCTGGACTATCCGGTGACACTGTTGTCGGGTACCTACACGCTCATCTTCAAAGCCACAGACAAGATCAACAAAACATCTGTTTACAAAAAGAGCCTGCTCACAGTTTCGAGCATCTTTGGAATAGGCTACTACATAAACAAATATGAAAACGGCCGTACAGATATAGATTTTGTAGACAGGAACGGATTGATAAACAAAAACATCCTCAAGCAGATAAATGGCGATGACCTTCCCGGTAAGCCAATCCGCTCAACCTATGAGGTGAACAGGTTTTCGTACAATGTAGTCAACGCAGACGGAACAAAAACTAAAATGACATTTAAACCGGCAGTGTTGGTTTGCAGTGACCAGGATATGAGAATCTACCACGGTGAAAGTATGAAATTACTGAAAACCTGGGATGAAGCATTTCTTGAGAAACCGGCAGTGAAAAAACCTCAGGGTGTTTGGGCAAATGTTAACGGATATATGCTGATGAACAACAACTCGGTACAGTTTATAAACAACAACGGCTCCAATGTTGGTGAGTTTGGTTATCCATATCCTGTGAACAATATGAAACTCAACTCAAGTGCTACCGTAATGTCTAGTTCTGTAATGGTTTATGACGATAATGCAGGCGAACTGGCCGGCTATCACGCACAAACATACTCAGCGGTAAAGAATGCGGTTGTTAAAGCATCTCCACTCACACTTGCCCCTGTAGGCGAAGCATATTTTACAAACAGTGACCTCATTTATATGGGAACACAGGTTTACTATGCAACATCTGCAGGCCGCAGTTATGTAATAGTGAAAAACAGAACAACCAATGTGTTCACTCTATGGCAGATAGGCGTTAGCAACATTCAGTACGGCTACATCTACGACTACGGTGCCGGCGGGCTTGTTATACCTGCAAGTGCAGGCGTAACCTCCGGTAAAGTTTTCGCTCTCAAGGGTGGCACAAGCACAGCATTCAACACTGTCATATACTACTCTTCCGGAGACAACAAAGTGCACTACTTCAACCCGGCCAACCAGACAGAGAAGAGAGATCTAATCACTCTGCCCGCCGGCGAAGAGATCACATACATAGAGCACTCCTACGACTTCTACTATAAGATTAATACCTTCGTAGTTCTCTCCAACAAAGGCGGTAACTGGGTTTTACGCACTTATGACCTCGAAGGAGCCACTCCCGATGTTATACTTCCCGAAAAAACAATTTATAACGGAACAGGTCTAGCCAAGAACCTAATTTACAGACACGCCAGCACTTCGTTGACATATTAGACATATTAATCGCGGGTTTCATCTCAGGGCTCTTGTGCCAAAACATTGTGTTTGAGTGTTTTACACGCAAATTAAAATTTGGTTAAGTAATTGATTATGTGCGTCTTGGCACAAGAGCCCTGAGATATTTTGCGCAGCTGTTTTACGGCTGCGCTTTTTTTGCGGTCCGCTGCGCGGTTGTGTTTACTGCTGCGCAGTTTTAAGAAAGCCCCACGATGCTTGGCAAGGTTCTCTTCACAACTTGCACGGGTGGGTTGCTTAGGACGATGATTTCGTCGCCGAGTAGCTGGGCTTCGTCTACATTGTGGGTTACGAAGATTACGGTGCGCCTGTCCTCTTTCCAGATTTGGGAAAACCACTCTATCATATTCTGTTTCAGGGAGGCATCCAGTCCGTTGAGCGGCTCGTCCATCAGGATGATATCGGAGTGGCAGGCGAAGGCGCGCGCAATTGAGACACGCTGGCGCATACCGCCGCTCAACTGTGATGGGTAGTAGTTGGCAAAACCTTCTAACTGAACTTTATGAATGAGCCTATCTGCCTCACTCCTTCTTTGAGAGGGCGACATATTGCCGCCAAGCACAAATTCGATATTACCTCGAACCGTTTTCCAGGGCAGCAGCCGCGGCTCCTGAAAAATATATGAGAAGATCTTATCATCGAAACCAATGAGGGAGCCGCTGTCGGGCAAAATTACTTTGCCGATAATGTTGAGCAGCGTACTCTTCCCGCAACCCGAAGGGCCCAGAATGCAGGTGATGGTGCTCTCTGCCAAACTAAGATTGAAATCCTTGAAGAGGGTGACCCCGTTAAAACTCTTATTGAGATCTTTGATCTGCAAACCCATATGCGAGCGATCTATCTTAGAACTCTCTATCTGCGAGCTATCCATCTGCAAGTTACCTGCTTTTGATTTTGTCATTATTGAGCCCTCCATTTTAAAACTCGTTTTTCGTAGAGTCGGATAATTTTTTCAAAAGCAAAGCTGATAATTATGGCGATAAGGGTCCAGGCGATTACGGCCTCCACATTGAGGTAGGTTTGAGCTGACTGCATCTTTGTGCCGATGCCATATTTTGGCTGGCTCAGCACCTCGCCGATAATTATTGCTCTCCAGCCGATGCCCATTGCACTTGAAGCGCCGCTGATAATAAAGGGCATAATGGCAGGAATATATACACAACGCAAAATCTTCCTTTTATCAACCCGGTAAAAATTAGCCATTTGGATAAGATTGGGATCTACACTCTTTATTCCATCTGCAACATTGGTGCAGATAAAAGGGAACATTGTGAGCATTGCGATAAAGATTGGTACCACATTGGGGTTGAACCAGATAAGTGCCAGCAGGATGAGGGAGATTACGGGAACGGAGCGGATGGTGACCAAGAATGGGGAGATAAAGGTGTTGAAATTTGGCCGTAACCCGGAGAGAACTCCTACAAACAGGCCCATCACTGCAGATATGAAAAATCCAAAGAGCCCGCGCAGTACTGTTGCCCCCACAACCTGAATAAAATCTAAATCTCCAATTAGCTTAAAAACAGTCAGAAAAGTATCTTTGGGCTGAGGGACTATGAGCGCCGAGCCAAAGTAGTAGGCTGCGCTCTGCCAAATGGCAAGCATCACAACTACCGAAGCAATGGATATGTAGTGCTTTTTAGTTAATGAAATTTTCATCCGGCATTTTTCCTCCAATTATCTCTGGATTAATATCATAAAAAATTCTCAGGTATCTATCTACCCCCTCGCGTATGCCGGCCGCCGGCACAAAGAGGATGTTAGACCTTGGAATTGAGCGCAAAGCGAGCCCGTGTTCCGGCAAAATATCGTACTTCACAATAAGTTTGGCGGCGCTATCTAAGTTTTGGTTCACCCACAGAGAAGATCTTTGATAGGCAGATAATATCTGCTTAACCTTTTGAGGGTGCCGGCGCAAAAAGCTCTCCCTGACCACAAAAGCGGTTTGAGCCATTGCAACTCCCTGCAGTTTGTCCCATTCAAGATTTAGGTCAAAAAGTGTGCGAACATCCCGGTTCTTATCCAGAACCAAAGTGGCAAACGGTTCGGATACCACCCCCATATCTGCAATACCGGCTGCAACAGCGTTAGCCAGATCTATATGGGTCGGGAAGCTGTAGTCCAGAACCACATCGGTTTCGGGATCTATCCCATTCTTTTCCAGTAAGTAACGAAAAAGAACATCGGGAGTCATCCCCCTGCCCATAACATTTATCCTCTTGTTTCTAAGATGCGCCCAGCGAGTAATGGTGCTGTCCTTGCCAACCAGATAGAGCGAACCCCAAACCGGAATGGCCATCAGCCTGTAATCTACACCTTTGTTATACATAAGCGCGGCCATTGTGGTGGGCAAAATAGCAAAATCTGCAGAGCCATCCAGCATCATCTTCCGAACCTGCATCGGTTCGTTAAGGATATCAATTTTTATTTGAGAGTGTGCAGATTTAATTTGAGAGTGTGCAGATTTAATTTGAGAAAGTGCAGATGTGCTTATGCTGTCAATAAATTGTATCATCCCCATTGAAGATGGCCCCTTGAGGGTGGCTATTACAATTTGGGAATCCTCCCCCGCATTTTGTGACGCGTTTCTGCATCCGCCAAACAGCAACACCGCAACACAGACCGGGAGAAAAATTTTACGCATAAAAATTAGTTTTACACAAAAGTATATGTTTTAAACAAAAATTAGGTTTATACATATTAATGAGCATTACACAATAGTATATGTTTTAAACAAAAATTAGGTTTACACATATTTATACATATTAATGAGCATTACACAAAAGTATAACTTTTACACAAAACTATCAGATTTATATAACTTGTCAAAAAAAACAATAACTTTGTGGCGAAATAAATACCGTATTTGTACTGAGATTTTGGGTTTAAATCCTATCAAGGTCTAACGGGGAATCAAATAACAATCTAATCCGGAGGCATCCTGATGGAAAAGAGAATAGGAACAGCAATAATTCAAATTGAGAGTCGCGAGAGCGTTCAGCTACTCAACGACATCCTCTCAAATCATTTCAGCATCATAATCGGGCGGCAAGGCTTGCCCCACAAAAATGATCTTGGCATCATCTCCCTTATTCTTGAAGGTACTACAGACGAGATTGGTTCCCTTACAGGCCAGCTTGGGCGTTTAAAAGGAATTCAGGTAAAATCGGTGCTTTTAAAAAAGTAGAAAAGATGAATAGAGCAAAGATCTCCATTTTGACGGCCATCTGTATGGTCGCACTTCTGCCTGTTGTGTCAGGACAAAATTCCGGCCAAGCAGGGCAAGACAGCACGCTAAGCGGGCAATTTATTGACCAGAATCACAAGACGGCCCGGCCGGACACTGTTGCCCTGGGCGAAGTTGTAGTCTCAGTAATAAAAGTAGAGAGAAAGATCAAAGAGCTGCCGGCCAGCATCAACATTGTGACAAGCGCAGTTTATCAGAAACGATCTTCACAAACAATCTCCAATGTACTTAATAACCAGCCGGGTATCTCAATGGGCGGCGACGGAATCTGGGCAACAAGCATCAACATCCGCGGGATGGGGGAGAGCCGCCTTGTTACACTCATAGACGGCAACCGGGTTGAGACAGCGACCGACCTCACCGCATCGCTCAGTATGGTGGATGTGAATGATGTAGAGCGAGTTGAGGTGATCAAGGGGGCACAATCTTCACTCTACGGCACCGGAGCAATGGGAGGAATCGTGAACATCATAACCAAAGGGGGGTACTTTGCAGATAAACTCTACATCGGCGGCAGTGTAATCTCCGGCTATGCATCTGCAAACAGCCTCTTCTCGGGCTACACCTCCGTGAACACAGGGTCGCAAAAGTGGTACCTCAGTCTAAGCGGGACCTACACCAACGCCGGCGATATGCGCACGCCACGCGGTGTTTTGCCAAACAGCCAGTTTACCACCAACAATTTTAGGACAAGCATTGGCGTGAAACCATTTGCTAACCATCTACTTAAGATTCAGTACCAACGTAATAGATCTACAAATGTGGGAATTCCGGGCGGCGACGCATTTCCGCTAACTTCCGAAGCGACCTACTCAAACATCTCAAGAGACCTTTTTGCGGCAAGTTACGAGATTACCAAGATATCGCAGGTGTTCACCTCGCTCAAATTGAGCTACTTTAACCAGTTCATAGACAGAGATGTAACACTTATTCCAAACACAGTTGTGCGCGCCACACTTCCAAACGGAAATACCCAGCTCACCGAACCAACATTGATGACCCCAACCGGAGAGCACCTCACAAACGGAGTTCAGCTGCAGGGAACACTCAAAATGTCCGAAAATGACGTTCTTATTATGGGTGCAGATTTGTGGGGACGCAAACTTACCACCTCTCGCCAGAGGTTTATAACCGTAAAGGTCAACAACCCTGCCGGCACAACCCTTGTGACTAACAATATCGAGCGCGGCGAGACACCAATCCCCGAATCGAGATCCAACAACGCAGGCTTCTTTATCCAAAACGAAAACTATCTGCTCGATAAACGCCTCACAATTATTACGGGAGCCCGTATAGATGGAGTGCAGATAACAAATAAAAAGGGCTATGATGTTGATTATATTATCCTTAACGGAGTACGAAACGACGCACCATCTACCCAGCGCCTAACCTTTGAGGCCGGCAATGAGGGTAGCATCTCCTGGAGCGCCAACGGCGGAATCCTCTATAAAATAGACAGTAACACAGATCTTTCCCTAAATGTAGCCCGCTCATTCCGGGCGCCGTCGCTGGAAGAGCGATTCAAATATATAGACCTAGGCAGCTATGTACGCCTGGGCAACCCGGCCCTGATGCCGGAGAAGGGGTACTCTGCAGATATGGGTGTGCGAGTTTGGAAAAAGAATTTCACCCTGCAGGCCGGACTCTACATTAACAGCATCACAAATATGATTGCCGAAATTCCCGGCGAGTTCACATACACACTCACATCCACCTCCCAGCCCCAAACCCTCCCGGCATTTATTAACTCCAACATCAGCAAAGCACTCCTGTACGGTTTCGACTTCCAGCTGGATTACAATCTCTACCGCAACTGGACAGTGATGCTCTCCGGAGCATATGTACGCGGAAAAGATATGGGAGAAGATGGCAATCTACCTATGATTCCGCCGTTAAAAGGCGGGGTAGGGGCCCGCTACTCCAACTACAGGTTCGGCTCACTGGAGATGCATCTAACCGCAGTAGCCAAGCAGGACAAAATTGCCGCCGGCGAGAGCGAAACACCCGGATACTTACGCTTCGATATGTTCTACAACACCCGCGAGTTTACAATAGGCGCCACCCGCCTACAACTCTTTGCCGGGATAGACAACATCACCGACACAAGCTACACAAACCACCTCTCCACCAACCGCGGCGACATAAGTATAGAACCCGGCCGAAACCTCTTTTTGAGGATACGATTTAATTGGTAGGTTTATTGACTCTTTACGGGGGGTTAGCAATCTTCTAAGGATAAACCTAGGTAAGATATTTGATAATCTTTCATCTCGCCGGTGGCACGAATCATTTGAGCCCCTTTATTTTTAAGGGCATCTAAGTCAATATTGTCATTATTTCGCTTAATCTCTATAATTTGAGCTTCTTTATTCAACTCGTTAACCACCACTAAATCAATCTCGTTTTCACCCTTTCTGTTCCAGTAACCACCTATTTTTGTTATGTTTTGGGATTGAATTATCTTCGTGTGGAAATATTTTTCAAGGATTTTCCCGCTATAAGTTTTATAATCACGATCTATGATGCTCCTCAAACCATCATAGTTTCCAACTTCAAGTATATATCCATATTTATATATAAATCTAAACCAAAAGATTAAAAAATTATCTTCAATTGAGTAACGAACATTCTTTGTCTCCACTTTCGAAAAAATAGGTAGTTTCTTTGTTATCAACCCATAATCCTGCTCTAACTTTGTAAGGTAACCACCAATTTCCCGCTTTACCAACGCCTCAATTTTAGCACGCGTGTTCTCACCTCGAGCTATAGCAGAAAGAATGGTAAAATAGGTGGAATATTCACCTCCGAACTCATCTATAAGCATATTTTTACCTTCGTTTAAAAAGGTTGAGTCTTCTTGTATAATGAAATTGAGCATACGTTTGCAAGTAGTTGCATCTGAGTCCATCAATTGTTGTACATATTTAGCCACACCTCCGGTGAACGTAAATAGAGCTAATAAATCTTCGGGAGTATAATTTGCATTATGATCGGCCAGAATCTCTTTTAAAACATCGATCTCAAAGGGCCGAACGCTCAATTTTGCAGTTGCTCTGCCGAACAAAGGCTCTTTCTCGTTTTCGAAAATTTTGTACATCAACGAGTAGACAGAGCCACAGACGATAATATTTATTTTACTGTGCTGGCTGTAAATATCCCAATAGTGCTGTATTTCGCTATACACTCCCGGGGCAACCTTAATAAACTCTTGGAACTCATCTACTATCAGTGTAAAAGCACGTTCCTGTGAGAGTTGCATCAGATATTCGAACAACTTACCAAAGCTGTTAATCTCTCCCAGAATAGGCACGCCAAGCTTATTGGTAATCTCTTGTTGAAAATCCTGACAAAGAAAACTCTCTGCCTTTCGAGCGACAAAGAAATAAAGGATTGGGGTATCATTATTTACCCTTAACACCAACTGGGTCTTGCCAATGCGACGTCTACCTGTTACCACAGTAAACTGTGCATTGCGTACCGAAAGCTCCCTGATCTCATTCAGGCGGGCAATCTCTTTTTCTCTATTATAAAATCTCATATCAAAACAACTATTTACGAAACCCTGGTTTCCGAAACGCTCGTTTCCGAAACGCGGGTGTCGCAACTGCAAAAATATAAGATAATTTTCAAATAAACAAATATCCTTGAGATTTGAGTCCTGGCAAAAGGAGATCGATTTTAAAATTTGTGGCTATAAGTGTAGATGATGCCCGTTCAACTTTATATTTCTTGTAAATAGGCACCTGTAGCTTCGAGAATTTTTTTCTTGAAGGTTGCCATAATTAATAACACGCTGGCTATCAACTAAGCCCCACGACCCTTGGCAAGGTCATATAAAAATTTGTCCCCTTTTTTGGCTCGGACTCAACCCAAAGTTTGCCACCAAGGAGTTCGACCAGCCCCTTTGCGATTGGCAGCCCAAGCCCGTTCCCCTCGTGTGCACGAGTTATTGAGGTATCTTCTTGAATAAAAGGCTTAAAGATGGAATCAAGCTTATCTGCAGATATCCCTTTTCCGGTATCTTTTACAAAAAACGTTACCAATTCATCGGATACTTCAAAACCAAAAGTGATAGAGCCCTCTTCGGTAAACTTTTGTGCATTGCTCAGTAGCTGTGTAAAGATTTTGGTAAAGAGCTTTTGATCTGTCAATATGCGAAGCTCTTCGTAGCCGACAGGGATTTTTGTTATTATTTCAACATTGCCGTTTAAACATTTAGATATTAGATTTTCGGAGAGATCATTCAATACCATTCCAATATGTACACTCTCTTTCACAGGTATAATTGACCCTGCAGTTATCTCGGAAATATCCATTATGTTGGTAATAGTTTGCAAGAGACGATCGCTGTTTTGCTGCATTAATTTGAAATATTGCTTTCTTTCATTTTTAGGAATGGTTTCATCTACAATCAATTGGCTGAAACCAAGAATTCCATTCAATGGCGTTCGAATTTCGTGTGAAATATTTTGAATAAATGCAGTCTTAAGTCTGTTGCTCTCTTCTGCCTTTTTTATTGCCACCACAAGATTATCGATCATCTCTTTTCGAATCTTTACATTTGCCAGCACTTGACCAAAAATCTTAAGAATCTGTTGATCATTATCTGAGTAATATCTATAATCTCTCACAGAATCAAATCCAACAAAACCTATACACCTCTCTCCTGCGAGCATCGGAACTGTAATGAAACTTTTAATGCCCTGTGATACAAGAACATCTTTACCAATCCCATCCGGCAAATCAAGAACATTGTGAATATACATAGATTCCCCCTTTTTATGGGCTACCACCCACTCCTTGAGCACATAGAGAGGAAGATTTTGCAGATTACCTATTTCGGGAGTAATCCCTTGTGCGCACCACTCATAAGTATTGTTGCAAACATCATTATCCCAATCGTAATCAAATGTATATGAACGATCTGCATTGACAAACTGCGCCATTTTTTTAAGAGCCAAATTGACTTTCTTATCAACCTGTTCAAGAGGGATATTTATAAAATCTGCAGTAATCTCAATCAATAAATCTCTAAGACAGGCCTCGTGTCTTAAATCTTCTTTAGGTTCTTTTCGCTCAGAAGCGCCGTCACTTTTCATAATCTTGAATATCTGTAGATTAAGAGGGCAGATTGATTTTTCGGAAAAGTTAACTTAAAGATAATAATAATTTTCGAAAATCAATAGACCCTTGGCAAGGTTATATCCCCAGAAGAATATGTGGGTCAATTGCGAGCTTTTTACCCATTTCCCGAGCCACCTTTAGTGTTGGTTCACAAGTGCCATTGAGATATTCGCTCACTCTGGATGGACTCACATTAAGCAACCCTGCTAAACCCCTCTGATTCAAGCCCATTTCTGCCATCCTCAAACGAAGCACCTCCGGAAGAGTTGGCGATGTGACGGTTAGATAAACATCTTCATACTCCGAAACCAGACCCGATAAAAGCTCCAGCTCAATATAATTCTTGTCACTTTCCGGTGTTTCATTGTCTACCACCGCTAAAAGCTCCTCAACCCGCTCACAGGTTTTCTCGTATTGCTCTATGTTTTTGATTGTTGCCATCTCTAAAAAATTAAATATTTGTTGCATCAATCTTATCGTAATCACTATGTGTACAGATAGACCTGATATAGACCGTTTTCATTTTAAATAAAACAATCGCTATAAGACGATAACTATTGCCCTTGATATTAAACACAAAACGACTATTTCCAACGGCATCTGCACTGTTAAAACTCTTTTTAATATCTGCATAGCAACTCCAATTGGCCTTTTGTGTTTTTTTATACCATTCACGCAGAGCAATATCGGCATCTGCATAAACTAAAGAAAACTCCATAATCCTCCGGAAAGTTATTATCCTCATTCAAATTAATTTCACACAAAAATATAGAAAAATTCCAATTATCAAAAGTAAATACCAAAAAACAAAACAAACTTTGCCAGTGTTTGATGAAACATCTTGCTATTAAAGATGTTATGAATTCCAGTTTTCCATAATTGGAAAACTGAGATTTGTATCTAATTGATAAACAGAAATATACATCAAACACTGCCAAAGCGGTCCGCTTTGCGGGTGTGCGGTCTGCTTCGCAGGTGTGTTTACCGCTGCGCGGGTGGGTGTGGTCCGCTGCGCGAATTTCAGGATTCTCAAGATCCACAACCCTTGGCAAGGTTCCCATCAAGGAATCCGCCACGTTAAAGCGTGGGAACTTACAAAGTTGTTAAAAAGTTACTCGTTATAATTAGATAGCAAACCTTGACAAGGTTACACATCGAGTAGCCAATTGAATACGTTCAAGTGTATTATTCCGCTTCGGCTTTGTGTAAACGAATCTGTTGTGAGCAAATATTTCGGGTAGTTGTCGTCTATTTTTTCTAAAGCCCCAAACTCGCGTTCTAAGGTATTTTCGGTTGTTATCTGCCACGATACCTGGTAATATTCAATTTCACCGGTTAAGTTTTTGCACACAAAATCCACTTCTGAGTTTCGAGCTTTGCCTGTCCAAACTTTGTTACCTCTGCGCAGTAGCTCTAAGTAAACAACATTTTCTAAAATGTGACCTCTCTCCGTAATTCGCTCTTTGCCGACCAAAATATTCAGCAAACCAACATCTACCAAATAATATTTTTCTTGTGTAGCCAGTTGTTTTTTACCTTTCAAATCAAACCGGTTTACTTTGTAAAACACAAAACTCTCCACTAAATACTCCAAATATTTTTCTACTGTGGAGTGATGTATGTTTTGTCCGTCTTGTTTTAAAGTTTTTGAAATATTACTTGGAGAGAGTGCGTTTCCGATATTAGAAGCTATAAATTTAACAATATTACTAAAAGCACGTTTATCGTTTATTTTGTGCCTTTGTGTTATATCTTTTTCGATTATAGTGGAGTAAATAGCTTGCAGATATTCATAAATTTTATCAAAACCGTTTTCTCGCAGTTCCACACCCTTGGGTAGTGAAGTTTCATTAACGTAGTCAAAAAACAAGGCATCGTAATTGAGATACATATTTCCGGTATCAATCTTTCGAGCAGTTAAGTACTCTTTGAACGAAAATGGTAAAATAGAAACTTCTATGTAACGCCCGCTCAACAAAGTTGCTAATTCACTACTCAATAAAAATGCATTTGATCCTGTAATGTAAACATCTGTATTCTCGGTTGCAAAAAGTCCGTCGACTAGCTTTTCAAAAAACGGAATATTTTGTACTTCGTCCAAAAATATATAATTGATTTTATTGGCTTGGAAATTTTTCTTTATCTCAAAGTAAATGTCACTCCAGGTTTTGTTCAAGTAATTTTCGGGTAATTCAAAATTGTAAAACTGTATTTGACGTTTGCCGATGCCCTGTTTTAGCAAATGCTCCCGATAAAGTTCGAGCAAAGTGCTTTTGCCACACCTACGTAATCCGCTTATAACTTTTATTAGGTCTTTATCTTTGTAAGACAGAAGCTTGTCTAAATATTCCTTACGATTAGTATATTTTTCCATAGGATAAAGGTATTAATAAAATCATCAAAACTATCATAAAATGCAAGTTTTGATAATAATTAGACAGCCACAAACCTTGGCAAGATTTCCCTTGCTACAAAGATAATTTCACCCCAAACACGAGTGACTGGGTGAATTGGCGTTTGTATGAGATCTCTTGGTCGTAGAGGAGGCGTCCGTTGTACTGAATGGAGAGCATTTTGTAGTCAAAACTGGCGTTTAGCAGAGATGAGAACCTGGAGTTGCCCGTATCTTTAAAGAAGCCCTTTTTCATAAGGAAGAGTGAGTTAAACAGCAGGCTTACAGATGTATCTTCATTAATCGAGCGTCTAAACTTGAGGTTGAAAACAGCAGTGGGGCCATTGATATAAACATCATCTCCCGCCTGCGGAAGCTCCCCTGCAGGAATAAAGTTCTTCCTGATAATCTGCTGGAAAGAGTAACCCAAGCCATAAGCCATATTGAAATTATTCTTCTGCTTAATCTTTAGAGAGTACTTCTTATTTCCAATAAACAACGTATGGGTCAAAAACATAGGATCCATAAAGTTTGTCTGCTGATCATCTGCAAAACCCTTACTCAACCTGGTCTCTGCCTTGGTCTGGAAAAACAATCTCACCCCGGAACGCTTAAACAACCGCACCGAAGGCATAAGATTAATCATAAACAGATCCTGAGTAGTCTCCGGTTTAGCGCCGGACATAGCTATCTGCCCGAAATTAAGATTAAGATCCGAATCAAAGTGAAAATTTTTAGTGCGATAATTTAACCCCGACTCAACATTTAAAAGCCACTCCAGATGCCTCCTCTCTCCCCCGGCATTACTTACCGAACTCAGCGTGACTCCCAAACCGGGTTGAAGATTAAACGAAAGGGATCTCTCCTGACCCTTTGCCAAAAAAGCAACTGCAAGCAACAAAGTTGCCAATCCTGCCCTTTTCATAAAATTCTGAATTAATGAGTAGCTGCCTTTATCCCGTCGTCGTTAATACCGTAGGGTTTAACGCTTGTAAGTTCTACTTTTATGTTTATAGGAACTTTAACCTTACCCTTGGCAGCAGTAAATTGCTCTGCAGATATTTTAGGCAGAGTTTGTTTGAAAGGGCCGTTTTTTGTTTTACCTATAGATTTTAGTGTGGTATTATCCTTAACATCCACAACAAAAGTCCGCGCAGTTTTTAGATTGCCCGATTTAGTTGTAACTGTAAAGGTGTACTTGGCAAAAGGTTTTGGACTTTTATTCAGAGATAAGATAATCTTCTCGCTTATTGTAACCCAGATATTTATCACTGGAGTTACAGAAGTCCCTGGTGTCCCCGGCGTGCCGGGAGGGCTTACCGGCAGTTCTGACTCAACGTAACCCCATTCATCAGTAGGATTGTTGAGAATAGGCTCATCGTCCGGCTCAAGCTCAATATAAATTTCGGCACCAGGAACAGGTTCTCCCACATCTGGGAGAGAGAAAGAGAGAGTTTCATTGGAAGAGGATACCGGAACATCTGCAGATGGCTTCAGGAATAATAGTACAGGTAAAAAAGCAAGCAGAAACAGGGATTTCGTAAAGTTTTTCATTGCACACCTCCATTTTTATTAGGTTTATTTCAAAGAAATTACAATCAAATGTAATAAAAATTGATTTAAGTACAAAGCTTCAAAATACCTGGCAGTTCGGCAAGGTTATATCCCCAAACGAAGCACCTCCGGAAAGTTATTATCCTGGTGAAGTTTTCCGTCCTGAAATAGGTTGACACTGTTTTTGTGTCAACCTATTTCAGGACGGGACAAGTCCCTAGGAGTTTTTTACAGTCCCCTGTCTTTCTGCACTTTAATTAAAGTGACTTTGCTTTTTTTGCCATAGTCATAAAGGCTATATGTTTCTACAATAGCAATATATAAAAAACTCCCAGGGATACCCAAAGATATGGTCTGCTTCGCAGGTGTGTTTACCGCTGCGCGAGTGGGTGTGGTCTGCTGCGCGAATTTCAACTGCCAGTGTTCAACCCCCACGATGCTTGGCAAGGTTCGTTTGTTCCGAAGTAATCTTATCCGGCAATGCAGGATACATTGAGTTCAAAGGAGCTTTAGTCGAAAACGCTTGATAATCAATAAAGCCCCACAACCCTTGCCAAGGTTCCCTTCCCTACAAGCGGCAAAACGGTGATTCCGTTACTTCTTTTTTGTTCAGTTTCTCCTGCGTAGATAACATAGCCACCCTGGGTATGACTAATTTTATTCCAGTAAAGAATACCTTTAAAATATTCATTGGTAATGGTTTGTCCGGATTTTATCTCAATAGGAGTTTTTGTTAACCCATCTACAAGAAGCAAATCGATCTCATTCCCAACATTATCTCTCCAGAAAAAAAGATTATTGGTTTTACCTGCGTTGAACCTTCTTTTGAGAAACTCCAAAATAACCATATTTTCAAATAGATTACCCCGGAAAGGATGGAGATCCAGATGCCGTTCACTTTCAAACCCTAATAAAGCAACCGCCAACCCGGTATCGTAAAAATACAACTTTGGCATTTTTACAACCCGCTTATTGAAATTCTCGTGATAAGGCTGTAAACGAAATACTATAAAGCTGGTTTCTAAAATACTAATCCACGAACTTATAGTTTTGACATCTACACCGGTCTCAATAGCAAGAGAACTCATATTGAGTAGATGACCAATCCTACCTGCACAAAGTCTTAAAAAACGTTCAAAAGTAGAGAGATCACTTATGTTTTTGAGCATACGAACATCCCTCTCAACATAAGTTCTTATATAGTTGGCATACCACTTAGAAACATCTGCAGAGCCATTATATAATGCCGGATAACCACCCATAAACATCAATCTATCCGGTTTAAGCCCAAAATCACTAATCTCATCAATAGATAAAGGCAACAGATTCAGATAACCAACCCTGCCTGCGAGACTTTGAGAAATATTTTCTTGTAAAAGAAAGTTATTGGAGCCTGTTATTATAAACAACCCGTTTAACGCAGATTCGTCAAGTATCTGCTGCAGATAAGAAAAAAGAGAAGGTACACGCTGGGCTTCGTCAAGAATTGCACCATCCGGATAGTTCGAAAGAAAGCCACGGGGATCTACCGTCGCAAAATTTCGGGTATCAGGGTTCTCAAGACTCACATATGGTTTATTTGGGAATACAAACCTAACAAGAGTCGTTTTTCCCGATTGTCTCGGGCCAACAACTGCTACCGCCTTATAATGACCAGCTAAGTACTTTAATTCAGATTCTGATGTTCTCTTAATCATAACACAAATTTACAATATTGGAATTGAATTCCAAATTTGTAAAGAAAATTTCACTGGTCCACAACCCTTGCCAAGGTTCCATTTCTAACCGGGAAAGTTATTCCGGGGCTTAGGTTATTCTAGCACGGCTGCCGGCCCAATAGAGAGACGGCAGCTATGAGCTGGAAATAACCGTAAAAGCACCGGCAAAAAACTTTATACCTCATTATCAATAATATCCCACGATGCTTGGCAAGGTTATTCCTTTATACACCCGATAGGCAGAACAAATACGCCATCTTCGCGTTTGTATGCGTAGTCTCCAACAGCTATAACAACTGCCAGAAAAGATGGAGCATTCATTTTATCTGTATCAATCTTTTCTCTAAGCACCTTTAGTGTTTCAGCTCCATCAGAAATGCTATCTTCACCTCCGATTTTGATCTCAATTAAACCGTACGTTCCATCTTTCAGACAAATTACTGCATCGCATTCCAATCCGGATTTATCTCTGTAATGATATAATTGTCCGTTGTTTGCCTCGGCATATACTCTTAAATCTCTAATAGCAAGAGTTTCAAAAATAAGCCCCATTGTTTTGAGATCATTTATCAACTCCTTTGGCCCGATACCTAAAGATGCTGTTGCTATTGAAGGATCTATATAATATCTTGTATCTGAAGTTCTTATTGCAGTTTTAGAACGTAAATTGGGATTCCAGGCTTGAACATCATCTATAACATAGAGCTGTTTTAATGCGTTTATGTAAGATGTAATAGTGTCTTCGCTCAGAGATTCAGCATCGTGACTTACGATATCGGCATAAATAGTCGAAATAGAAGACTGAGTACTCTGATGTCTGGCATAAGATTTCATAAGCCTTCTGGTGAATTCCGGATTCCTCTTTACACTGTCTACTCTTGATATATCGATATTTGCAACAGCTGATCAACTTCAAACCTCACGGCATCCCACAATTCCGGCGCCTCTTGCCATTCGTCCAACAATCTTGGAGTTTTACCTTCTAGTAACAATTTAGGATTTAGCTTGGCAAGACTCCTATTTTGCACCTTTTTAGAAGGTTCATCAACATACAAAACCGAACCTGCAATTTGTTTGGTAATTTGGCTAGATTTTATTCCGTAATATGGCAGAATATTATTCGGATAATTGGCGAATATTCATTCGGCAAATTGGCCCCTCCTTGGCAAGGTTCCCACGCGCGTTAGAAATAACCATAAAAGTACTGGCAAATAACTTTCCTATTCTTATTTGCCATTTCCGCCACAAACGGCTGCAAGGTCCACAACCCTTGCCAAGGTCTCCCGGGCAGCTCCCTAGGAGTTTTTTGCATTGATTTGAGTATTCGCATTTTAGCTTTGGTGAGTTTGCTTTTTTTGATTTTCCAAAAATGTTAAACATAAGAAAAACAGCGCAGAGTAAAAAACTCCCAGGGATCATGTGGTCCGTTTCACGGTTGTGTTTACCGCGTTGCGGGATTGGGTCCACAACCCTTGCCAAGGTCCCCCCTAACAATGATGTTCTGCCTCCTTAAGGTTACAATATTAGTCTCGGAGTAAATTCATTCATTTTAGTAACTGGTAATTTACTCCCTTTGCTAGTAACCTCAGCAATAAACTCGTCGCACTCCTTTTCTGTCATTACGTTGGATTTCATAGCTTGATATAAAAAATCCATAGTTGTAAAATAGGTGATATTATTCTCTTTGCAGTAGTACACGATATCTAGTAGTATAAATGAGTAGGAGGGTAATATTTTTGGGAGTATATTGAGACAATTACCTTTAATAAAGTGAATTATTACATCTGAATCCAAAACTACTTTTGTCAATTTTCCTCCAGCCATAACCTATCACAAATTAGTTGTTATTTTGTGTAGGGTCAACGCCAATCTTAGATAGAAGCTCAATATAATGACCTTCCGATATCAAACCTTTCTCAAACAAATTTCTAGCTTTTACGCCATAATCTCCAATTACCATCCCCTCGTTTCCAGCTATATACAGAGAAGTATCATAACCATACTCCTTTGCAGATTGAATTACGGAAATACCAACTAAACGACTGTATAATTTCTTGGATATTAATTTCAATGCATTTAAACGCACCAGCATTGCAGTTCTCGATACCCCAAAATAATGCTCCAATTTTAACAATGTTGCCATTGATACCTCTTTACTCAAGAGCTCCGATTGCGGAATCATTTTTTTTATGCCCATCTCCGGCATCAACAACACAGAAGAGAAATAATCGGCATTTTGCTCTTGTTTAGAAGATGATTTGTTGCCCGGATTACAGTAATGAATTTCGAATGTTTCCTGCACAAAAAGATGAAAAAGCTCGTGCGCAATTGTAAAATGTTGCCTGCCTATTGGATGAGATGAATTAACTAAAATGAATTTATTGTCATTTCTTTGCAGACACATCCCTGAGAAACTATCTCCTAAGGATTTAAATATTGTAATGATGTTTAATTTTAATATCAGCTGCTTGACAGGGATAGGGTCATCGGAAGATAAACCCCATTCTGCCCTCAGTTCACTGGCCCTTATTTCGATTATATCCTTTGTCATTGATGTTCTATATAGTTCATTTTCAAGTAAGATTTTACAACATCTTTAAAATTTGCCACATCTTTAAGATTTTCGTCTGTTAAGTCATCCACCCGAAAAGAACAGATTAATGCATCTTTCACTTTTTCTGGATCTGTTTCATAAAAATCGGCTATATCAACACCATACAAATTAGACAGTTCGATTAGTATAGGAAGAGGTGTTTCACGAGTTCCCAACTCGTAATTAGACAAAGTTCCCCTTTCTATGGAAAGAAAAGAGGCTACTCTT
>Ga0351839_1002_pt1 | contig 67384 bp, 12 predicted proteins | sample BONcelHFGM3001E4_FD_206881 | JGI IMG/M metagenome (GOLD analysis project Ga0351839, IMG submission 206881) | Enriched cells from coal bed in the Powder River Basin, Montana, United States - BONCAT cells FGM rep1 HSBNCT.FGM.300.1.E4 ... | reverse complement strand
TCATGTTCCCCGGTTCAGTACACATGCTAAATCTGAAACACCTGCACAGCGGATTGTATTTTTTGCAGATAAGAACAGAGGGTTCAACACATTCTATGAAGTTGCTGATAACTGAGCTTTGATTATTGATGAGAAACGAAAGATGAGTTTTTCAAACATCTGATTTTCAATGAATGTAAATAAATAGTTAAAATATTTGGAAAATAATTGTACATTTCGGCCTTGAAAATCGCTTTTTAAGTGCCCAAAAAGAAGCTAAAACCATGAAAACCCGTTTATTTTTATTCTCGCTGTTGCTTGGACTTTTGTTTCTGTCCGGCTTCAATAATCCATTATTTGCAACTGGCAATACTGAGGATTGTACATTTGACAAAGAACTTGCAGCCCGCGTGCTTAATGCAAAGGAAGGCTGGATTGAGGTCAACCTGAATGCATTTGATGATTGGCATACAAGGGTTTTAATGTATCATGCCATCTATTCAGATCAGGCTTTGTGCGCCAATCATTTATCTCAGCCTGGATTACTTAGGGTTGAGTATTGCGGCTCGGATAAACAGATTAATGCATTACATCAGCAACTGGCCATCATAGTGTCTGAAGCTTACAAGCTTACACCAGAGTATGATAAGGTAATGATTGCCAACATTCTGGAAGTTTATGATACAGATAACAATGGAAAACTTTTAAATTTTCTGACGGGAGCCGACAGAGGAACAAATAATGCAATGTGTGCTGATTCTGCTCCATTTTGCACCAGCGACATCTATACTTTTCCTGCCGGAGTGAATATCAATCCAATTACCGTTTGTGGTAACAGTCATCTTGTCGCCGGTGTAATAGTTTGACCAAAAATACTGTGTTCCATCAGGATGTTCAGGATGTCTGGCGAGTACAACAACTGAGTCCCGCACACAAACGACAATTGTATCCTGTCCATAAAGTTGGGCACCTGGAGGAATGAGGTTTAAAACTGGCAATGGGTTAACAGTAATAAAAACGCTATTACTTACCTGATTGAAACCATCATTTACAGTAACTGTCAATGTAACCGATGTTTCCGGTGCAATGACAAATTCAGTCAAATCAGACACAAAACCCGGAGGATCAGATACCCAGGAATAGGTATAAGAGTTTCCTCCTCCAAAGGCCATTGCTGAAATAGCCGTTGGCTGCCCATGACATATTACCTGTGGCGAGGCAATTGCAAAGACAGCAAGACCATCACCCATTACATTGATCCACACTTCATCAGGACTGCTAATGCATCCATTCTGATCGGTTACCTGAAGGCTAAAGATGACTGATTCATTCAGTATAGAAGTTTTGGTAATTGCCAGGTCTGGATTTTCGACCATAGAGGCAGGCTGCCATGCGTAGTTGTATTGTCCGCTTCCATCACTTGCCGACCCCAAGAGTACTGTATTTGTACCGGCATTGATGATTTGATCAGCACCGGCATTGGCTAATGGTCTGGGATGAACCTGAACGGTAACTGATCCATAAACTGTATTAACGCCATCAGAAACACTTACATAATAAGTTATTGACTGTGTGGGAAAATCAGATGGATTTGGAATATTTGTCGAAAAACCCGGAGGGTAAGAAGTCCAGCTGAACTGATACTGTCCTGATCCTCCATATGCATTCGCCAGTAAATTAACCTGATCTCCCAAACAGATGTTGTTTGATGATGTAGTTACATCTACCCCAAGTGGACCGCCGCTGATTATAACCATTACTTCATCCGTACCGATGCACTGATACAACTGATCGGTAACAGTGAGGGTAAACTGTTTTGATTCCGTCAAAGGAACTGTAACCGGGTTGGATATCAAATGGTTATTCAGGAATTCAGCAGGCTGCCAATCGAACGCATAACTACCCGAACCGTTGCTTACCTGTGCGTTAAGTTGTGCCTCCCAACCGCTTGGAATACTGATATCAGTCCCTGCATTCACCAAAGGCACAGGCTTCACGGTAACCAAAATTGAGGTTGTTGCCTGATTCTGGCCGTCATCAACCTGAACAGTATAATTCGTTGTAGTTACAGGGCTTACCAAAGGATTTTTGAGAGTTGATGAAAATCCAACAGGCTCTGAAGACCATTGATAAGTGTAGTCACCAGAACCACCAAAGGGATTGGCATTGAGCTGAACTGGCTGCCCCGGGCAAATTTCCGGAGGATTAGCTGAAGCTGTAACACCTAAAATCCCACCCGAAACAAAAACAATGGTCTCATCTGAGCTGGAACAGCCTGAAATGTTGTCTGTTGCAGTCATAATAAAAGTTGTTGTAGTTTGCATGGGCAAAGTTTCTGGATCTTCCTGGGTTGGATCAACCAGCATGTTTGCGGGTTGCCACAAAAGTGAAAAAGATTCTGAATTCCCAAAAACTGATCCGTCAAGCTGTGTAGTCCAACCATTGGGCACAACCTGATCGGGGCCTGCATCTGTCCAAGGGACAGGATTAACGGTTACAGTAACCTGACTGTTCAGACTATTCTGGCCGTCGAATACGGTTACAAAATAAGTAGTTGTCACAAGAGGGGTAACCATAGGCTGGCTTTCCTGTGAATAAAAACCCGGGGGATCGGAACTCCAGTTAAAGGTAAAGTTTCCTGAACCCCCTGATGCAAAGGCAACCAGCTGAACAGGTTGTCCTTCACACACTGCCTGTGGATAGGCTGTCGCAGAAACTGTAAACGGCGTTCCGGTAACAAAAACGGTTACCTGGTCTGTACGCACACATGAAGAAACCTGATCTGTAACAAATAAAGTGTACACAACAGTAGCCGTAAGGTTTACGGTATTCGTAATCAGATTGTTTGGCTGCACAACTAACCCGGCAGGCTGCCACTGAACAGTATAATTGCCAGAGCCATCAAAAACGCTACCGTTCAGTGTAGTGTACCAACCATGAAAAATTGTGATATCCTGACCGGCATTGGCCTGTGTAGCCACCGAAACCGGCACCTGTTTCACTTTAATCCGTTCACACATCCAATCATTAGTGTAGGTTTTCAGTGTTACTGAGTAGGTTCCGGGCGCGTTGTAATAATGAACCGGATGCTGCGAACCGGAAGTATTACCATCGCCAAAATCCCAAAGCCATGATGTAATTTGCTGCCCTGCAGGCAAAGTAGTGGAAACATCAGTAAAATAGGTTGAGTCGCCGAAGCAAGTTGGTGTGAAGCTGAAATCAGGCACGGGGGTTGGAAATACCTCCACGGCAGCTACTGCGGGCTCACTGAGGTTTCCATTCACATTGATGATTAAGGTATAGTCACCCGCATTGCTTAACTGGGCATTGTTAATCACCGGATTCTGCTGGCTTGAACTGAATCCTGAGGGGCCGGTCCAGTTATATGTTGCATTGGTGACAAAGTCAGCAAAAAGCTGTATTTGCTGGCCTACACAAACAGGGCTGTTACTGCTAACCGGTGGCGGCAGAATGGTGCAGTCTGTCTCGCCATTTCCGGCAATTTTCTGAAAAGTTATGTTACCGGCCGCATTGGCATAATTGGTAATAAGCATGATGTAGTACTGGCCGGTTTGTCCGTTTACGATATGCGCATGCTCAATAGCCGCGGGCGAATAACTGCAATCATGCAGGTTGCCGGATGGATAGAAATTAGAATTTGACGTATTGTTCGGGCAGCAACCTGATGACGGGCACTGCGGACAATTTGCGGTCAGCTGCTGAACACATGGTGTAATTGGATCCGAGTATGGCCCCCATAATGCAAAGTCAATATCCAGAGGCTGACCATTAGTACGCGTGCCTGTCATTCTAATGGTGATATTTCCCGGTTGAAGTATTCGCATGTGATACCAGACAGGATTCGGCCTTGTGGTGAGGCAACCATAGTTCGGTCCGGGTTCAGCAGTGCCACTATTGACACCGGCCGGAAAACTATACACATTGCTGGTACAAAACGGATCGGAAGTAGCGCATGTATTGCCCTGGGCTTCATCAATACCCATCAGAAAATTAACCAGCCAGTCTTCTTCATTCGGATCATATAGCTGAATCAATTCATAAATCATGAATTTGTCGTAGGATTCCTCAATGCTATCTGCCTCTTTCAAAATAAGTTGCAATACCTGAATAATTTCGTCAGCCGAAAGATCATTATTACATGCCGTTACCAGTAAAATGGATGATTCTTTTCTTTCGGTCATGACACAAATCCCAGGATCTGAATGCACCATATGGTACACAAGTACCCGTGAATGAAATGATTCAATTCCGAGAAAATCAATCTCTACAGATTTGCCCTTGGAGATCAATACATCTTTTTGAGTCTCGCCGGCTGCAAAGCTTTCTGTCATCCATAAAAGCACGAAAAACACTGTGCTTGCAAGCAATGGGAAATGACACAGAAGCAGATGCTGATTGGTTTTGGAACAACTTTTTAGCACAGCTTTAAAATTAACGTTTGGTTTTGGTTTGATACACTTACATAATCCTGAATCCTTGCTACTGAGTAACAAGTTTTCGGGTGTCAATTGCGCTATCAGACTGCAACAGTAAGGTAAAAACTCCTGTTCCTGCATGTCCGATATTGATTGTTCTTGGATTTCCAACATACAAAGGTTTACGGCTTTCATCTGCAAAGATAACCCGTCCTTTCTGATCAACAATTCTAATATTCAGCCACTTGAGGTCTTCAAAAGTTTGTAGCGTAAATTCACCGTTGCTGGGATTTGGAAATACTGAAATTAGTTGCTGCAGATCAGGCCTGCGTTCTGGAATGTCAATATTACACTGGTTGAAATCGAAGATAATTGTGATCTGTCCCTGCGACTGGCATCCGGTACCCCCGGTGGTTACATTCACACCAAAGGTCTGAATGTCAATCCAGTTTCCATTAGTGGTTGTGGTAATTGTGCGGCCTAACAGTCCGTTTGACCAATAATACTGTGTGCCCTGTGGATCGCCATCATTACCCGCATCAATGACCACTGAATCGCGAACGCAAACGACAATGGTGTCCTGTCCATAGATCACAGCGTTGTCAGGGATAAGGTTGATCAGCGGCAAGGGGTTTACTGTCACGGTTGTAAAATCCGTGACTGAAGTGAAACCATCATTAACCAGCACGTTATATCTTGTAGTACCAACCGGTGAATCCTGAATAACGGACTGGTCAGAGGTGAATCCGGGAGGCACCGAAGTCCATGAATAGGTGTAGGTTCCTCCGCCGCCTGTAGCCTGGGCCGAAATAGTGGCGCTACCTCCGAGGCAGATTGCCCCGGGATTTGCAAATGCAAACACTGAAAGGCCGTCACCAGCGGGGTTGATCAGAACAAAATCAGGTTGTCCCGCGCAGCCATTCTGGTCCATTACCATAAGTGTAAAAATCGTAGGTTCGGTGAGTATGGCTGTTACCGGATTTGGAATGTTGGGATTGCTCACAAGCCCGGCGGGCTCCCATGAATAGATATATAATCCCGAACCTCCTGTAGCCGAGCCGTTTAACTGCGTTGTGGTGCCTTCGTTGATTACCTGATCAGGCCCGGCATTTGCCAAAGGCATAGGTTTAACCGTAACCAACACTTCATCTGTCCTGAACTCATTGGTGACTATATCAGTTACTTTCACCATATAAGTTGTTGTCTCCTGCGGATAGACAACCGGATTGTTCAGCCCTGATTCAAATCCTTCAGGATTCGAAGTCCACTCAATGGAGAAACTACCTGAACCTCCATCGGCCATGACCAGCAAGTCAACCTGTTCACCGATACAAATTTCAGTAGGATAAGCCGAAACCTGAATACCCAAAGGACCACCCATGACATTCACACGTACCGTATCGCGGCCATAGCATGAGGTACCAAGATCGGTAACCTGCAGATAGAAAAATGCACTGCTGGTAAGGCTCACTGTCGTGGGATTCGGGATATTTGGGTTGTTGAGCAGTTCAGCGGGTGTCCATGAATACACATAATTACCTGAACCTCCTGATGCCGTACCGTTTAGCTGAGTTGTGCCTGCATAAGGAATATCAATATCCATACCCGCATACACCACCGGGGAACCGAGCTCTATGTCAAAGTAAAAAACATTCGGTGTCGCATAATTATCGCAGGCATCTTTTACAAAGCTAAGGGGTAGGAGTTCGAGCGAATAGGTTCCGCTCTGATACAGTCCAGGAGTAAAGAATATTTTGTATTCACGCTCCATAGCGCCTCCGAGCAGGCAATTCTGTCCGGTAACCTGTGTTACGGTGTAGGGGCCGCCCGGACCGGTCAATTTAAAGTCACTGACATTAACCGTATTGCATTTTACGTTTTCGGAGAAACGGATGGTAAGTGAGTTTGTACCGCAGTTGATGATGTCATTGTATCCGATTTCGCTGATCACCGGTGGCACATCATCAAAGATTACTGCTGTGCTGGGACTGAAATCAAGGGTGTATCCTCCGGGAGTCTGCGTCCAGTCACTCACGCAAAGCACATAGGTTTCTCCTTCAAAAACTGCCAGGTCAGCATTCCACTTGTTGGTTGGCCCTCCTCCATTGCAATGGGTTACGCCGCCGTCAGCTGTGCTAATCCCTGTGGTTCCCTGGTGGCTTGCCCCCCCTGCTGCATTGCAGCTTTTCTGCATGACAATTGCATTGTTGTATATTTCGTTGCAATAATTATTCGTCAGGTTATATACTGCCCAGTCATAGTCATCGGTCTGCACCTGGGGAGTGATCCTCAGACGGAGCAAGCCCGACTGAACAACAGTCCATTGATACCACCGGCTGTTCTTTTCCCCGTCCATACAGCTGTTCGGACAGTTCTGATTGGGATTAATCTCATTTGGATAGTTGCCTGATCCGGTGGCTGTAAACGGCTCTGTGTACACGTAGTCGCAAACCGGAATGGCCCCCAGACAATCCTGGGTTGTCGGCACCTGTGCATGCCCTATACTGAAAAATGCGGCATGAATCAGGATAACAATAAGATATGAAAGTAAAATTCTGCTCATCAGTGTTGGATATTTTCGGTTAGCCTCTTTATTTGAAACGACTTACAAATTTAAGAAAAACATGAAGCACAATCCAAATTTTTACTAAGCTGCCTGCCTTTTTGTCCATGCTATAAAAAATCCCGGCTGTCCAATTGAATGGACAGCCGGAATATTGCTAAATGCAGAAGAAAGGGATTGTATTAGTTGCTTACCAATACTTTCCTGATCACCTGCTCTTTGTTGTTGCTGAATACAACGGTGTAGGTACCGCGGGTCGGGTTCTGCAAACTGATCTGCTCTGTTGCGCTGCCATTAACCCTGAAGTCCCTGATCTGATATACCTGGACACCAAGACTGTTGTACACCGTAACATCCCATGATTCCTCACGGTTTGACTTAATAGTGACGCTGAAGCGGCCATCATTGGGCACCGGATGAATCGTAAACCTGCCCCCGGCATTCTCGTTCAGGCCTGTAACAAGTACATAAACAGGTTCGGAAGGATCTGAGCTGCAACCGTCAATGGTAACAACTGTCCAGTAGTTTCCGGTTTCTGTAGCTGTGTAGGTCTGTCCTGTTGCTCCATCAATAGCTTCGCCTTCGAAGTACCACTGGTTGCCTTCAGGAGCGTTACTGCTGAGGTCATACTCATTGAGCGTTACAATGGGTTTTGCTGGTTTTACACCGATTGAAACTGCAAAATTGGAAGATGGAGCACCTGCACCGCAACCATTGGTTGCATAAACGCTAAATACTCCGTCTTCAGCATCCGGCGCGAAGCTTACTGTGATACTGTTGGTTCCAATGCCATCAACAATGGTTACACCATAGGGCACTGTCCAGTAATACATCTCGGCATTTGCTATGGGAGCCACACTGTATACCAAATTTCCTGAGGGCAGACATACAAGAGCGGTTCCGCTGATGTTTCCTGCAGCAGCAGGCAAGGGAAGCACGTTAACGGCAAAGGTTCCGGGTGTTGAGCCTTCACAACCTGATGCGTTCTCGTAGTTCACAGTTACGGTCTGAGTTCCTGATCCTGTCCAGTAAACCAGTAATTGATAAGTTCCCTGTCCACTTACGATGGTTCCTCCTGAGGTAACTGTCCAGACATAGTCATTGAAGCCTTCTTCGGTGGTGAACACATGGTTTTCATCCGAAAGCTGGCATGCTGCAGTATTACCTGCGATGGTCGGAACTGGTCTTGCACTGACGTATACATCCAACTCAGTTGGTGCAACAGCGGAGCAACCGTAAGTGTTTGCATATATCACAGTTACATTTTGATCTCCCACTGAATTCCATTTAACAGTAATTGAATGTGTTCCCTGTCCTGACAATATCTGGCCTCCGGCTGAAACAGTCCATACATAGTCCTGATTGCCGGTTTCGGTTGTATAGGTTTTGTTGTCACCCTGACAGGCAACATCAGCACCAGTAATCGTTGGAACGGGTATCGGACATAGAGTTGTAAAGACTTCCATCGCACCATAGGCTGTGCCTGTCGAATTTTGTCCAACGGCTCTGTAATAGTAGGTTGTATTGATGCTGAGTCCTGTCAGATCTGCATATACTGCAGTATTGGTTGTTCCGGTTACAGTAAGTGGCACGCCTGCGATGACATTGCCGTATGCAGGAGTCAGTCCCCATTCAAAGGAAGTGGTCGTACTCTGGTTATTGGCATTGACAGTGCTGTTAAGTCTTGCAACTGTAAGATCAATATTGCTGGCTGCCAGGGTTACAACGGTGGGCGGTGCAGCACCAGTAGTGAAGGTCTGGTTCGCTCCGTAGGTTGTGCCATTGGCATTGGATGCTACAACACGGTAGTTATAGGTCTGACTTAATGCAAGTCCAATCAGGTCAGCACTAACCGCGACATTAGTACCCCCAGATACAGGGCTTTGAGCTGCATTGATTGTATTCCCGTAGGCTATCGTGGTTCCCCATTCAAAAGTCACGGTTGTTGAACTGCAATTAGCGTTTACTGTTCCGTTCAAGGTTGCATTGTCATTTCCAACAGGTGCAGCCGGAAGGGTTGTCGCAGTTGGTGCAGCAACATCGTTGGTAGTGAAGCTCTGCGTCATGCCAAATGCAGTCAGGCCACCTGTGGTTACAACCCTTAACCGATAATAGTAAGTCGTTCCAAGAGTGAGTCCGGTCAGGTTTGTTGTTATATTGGTCAGTGTTGATCCTGAAACTGAAGCCGGTGTACCTGCAACTGTGGTTCCAAAAGACATAGTTGTACCATAATCGAAGAAGGTATTGGCAGTGAACCCACTGGCGTTTACGGTTCCATTAAGCGTAACGTTACCGCATGCCAGGTTGCTAACCGGAGTTGTTGTAACAATAGGATTAACACCAAACTCGATGGCACCGATGTCGGGTGGACTGGTACGCATGACAAGGTTGTAGTCCATTGGAACACTGCTTTGGTACAAACCTGCATTATTCAAGGTCATGTTGGTTGGCAACAAATTGGTATTGGATGTGTATTGCGGGTTTACACTAAATGAATTCATATCAAATCCAGTACCGGTCTGCCAGTTTGCAAGTGTTGTATAGGATGTTGTGGCAACCTGACCAACGATTTTGTCCATTCCACTGGTGGGATTCACAAAGATATCGTTGTAGTTGCTGGCCTCCAGCTGAGTATTTGCAGTTTGAAGATAAATACCATAAGCAGCAAGGCCAAGAGTGGTGAGCCTGTCAAGATTGTTTACGATGATATTGTTCTTCAGATCGGCGGTTGTGCCTGTTCCGAGAGCAATACCTATGGAAACTGCACTGGCTCTGTTCAGAGTACTGCCATAGAGGTGAATCGAGTTATGATAGACCTTTGCACCTGTTTGGGTTCCAAACAAATACATTCCCATTGGGTTATCAGCCAAAATGGATGTACCCCAGCCATCTCCGAAAATATTATAAATCACGTTATTGGCAATGATATTGTTTGAGTTGGTCACTCCGGAAGATACTGCAACTGCAAATCCGCCATAGCCTCCCGTACCTGTGTAGCCCAGGGCATAGATCTCATTCGCATCCATTCTGCTGTTAACAGTTGATGTTGCAAACCAAATGCCCCTGTCATCTTCAGATGTAACGCCATCAAAATTGGCAACTTTGTTTTGGGAAACCGCTGCTCCATCAACCCCCTGAATATAGATACCTGTATAGCGGACAGAATTTGTGCCTGCAGTAGTCAGGTCATTCTGGGTAATGAGCAAGCCACTGCCATTACCAGCTGCAACAAAAGCATTGCAATAAATCCCGATGTAGGCTTTCTGGACAGTGTTGTTGCGTAGTGTTATATTATTGAAATAACCCGGGTTACCTGGTGTCACTGCATCGCTTACGATCACGGCAGAGTTAGTATTTGCGCCGTTTATCAAATTACAGTTTCTGACTGTTACATTGGTAACCGGCACTGTTCCTGTGGATGCGATCAATAAAACCTGCGGACCTGTGGCACTGGTATTCTCGATGGTCAGGTTGCGTGTTGTACCGCCAGAATTGGATCCATCAATGGTGATGAAATTCTCCTGAATCCTGAATAAGAAACCCGAGGCGACAGCTGCGCTTATCGTTGTTGTTACCGCATTTGCAGGTCTGATGAGCACGGGTGCTGTGGATGAAGGTTTAGCTGAACTACTGACACTTATGACAATCGGGAAAGTTTCGGTAGGATAGGTTGCATCCGTCAGCAGGAAGGTAACCGGCCCACTGACTCCCCTGTTGTTCAGATCAGTAACAGCTGCAGTAATAGTTGCATAAACTCCGGAATTGGCTTCTCTGTTCTGAGTTTCGTCATTACCGGAATAACTAACAAAGAGATCACCTTTGTATTCTCTGCCATTTTCCATCGGTATCCAGCTGACTTCTTCAATCTCCATCATCCTCTTGATTGATTTGGGGAATGGTGCAGTTTGTGTCGCATGCGCAAATTCGCCTTTTTCAGCCGGCACTTCAACATCAACTTCTTTCAACACTTTCTTCACTTGTTTTTCGAAAGTGATGTTCTTTCCGCTCAGATTATTAAACAGCGCCAGACCAACAGTATAGCTACCGCTAAGTGGCGGGCCGGTAATAAGGTAAGAACTTGGATTTGTCGGTGGAGTAGCTGCGGCAGGAGGATTGGCTGACAGGCCGGCTGCTCCGGCAGCCGGAAACACACCAACATTTGGTGTTGGAGCGATATCCTGTGCTGCAATATAGTAGGAAACTACATCGTTGACAGCTACGCCTGCTCCAAAATTAAAGGTATAATTACTGCCACTGACATGAACGCCTGTTACGGCAGTATATGCTCCGGCATTGATCCTCCAGAAAAGTCTTGGTAATCCGATTCCTGATGTTGGAACATTAGATGCATCGGTAATGCTTGCTGTAAGCGTCCTTACGCCTGTTCCGGAAGTGTTGCCCAGAGGAGTATAAACAATATTAGGAGGAGACAAGTCGAGCAGAATTCCGGCAAACTCATCCGCGCCAATGTCGGGCATTGTGGTATGACGAGTGTTGCCATCATAGTCAACTGTAATTCCGGCAATCGGAATCCCGGCGCTTTCAAGCTGAGTAGCAATCAGCTCATTGATGTGCAGAAAGTCAGCACTTGCTCCGGCTATGCTCTTAAACGGCGGATCTTCAGTAATTGAGCTTGACTCACGGGGAGTAACCAGTCCTTTGAATGCTCCAAGTGATTGTGATGCGTTGGTTCCGTCATAATAAATTAAACGGGTTGCCCCGGGTGTACCTGCAAAGAACAAGTTATTGTTCGAAGCATTGTTATAGTTGGTAAATGTTGTAGATGATCTTTGATAAGCAACTGTAAAACCGATACCAGCAGGAGTTGATTTGTTTACAATGATATTGTTTCGCATAAACAACTCGGCAGCGGTTGCAGTTGCTGAGGTTGTGGCAAAAACACCGCAGGTAGCAAAGTTGGCGCCTGTTGTGCTGCCATTCAGGTGAATGGTGTTATACGATAGATTCACCGGACCGGTAGAGGTTGTTGTCAGGTTAATACCTCTCAGGGTTGGAGCAGTTGCTGAAGATGAACTGGCCGCAGGGGCTTTCAGGTCGCCAATAAGGTTATTATATACATTGGCAGCACCCGGAGATCCCATACTTGTGATCGCAATACCTGATACTGTTGGGGCTCCTGTTGATGTGCTCTGAATGTTGTACACTTTGTTTGTGTGAATGGTCGGCGAACTGCTTGACATCTGGATGCCTGAGATTGTTGTACCGCCTGTAGTCAGGGAGTGAATCAGGTTGTTGGCCACAGTACGTGTGCCAGAGGTAGTAAATGCATATAGTCCGTACATTGTACCGGTACCGTTATGCGTCAGGTTCCTGATTATATTGTTGTTGTAAGTTTCATTCGGTGGCGAAGAAATGTTGTACATCCCATAAAGTGTACCGCTACCTGTCGTTTTTAAGCAACTCAATGAATGAATCAGGTTGTTGTTGGCAACAATTACAGCGCCTGTTGAGCCTGAAGTTTGTATACCATACATTGTGCTTGAAGTTCCTGTGCCATCAATACTCATGTTGGTAATGGTGTTCCCGTTTGCATTCTGGTTTACTCCGGATGAAATGTACACACCGATGGTTGTACCTCCGGTTGTCCCAGTGCGGGTAATGTTGTTCACCAGATTCTGGTTTGTATTTACCGTAGTGGCTAAACCACTATTGAAGATGCCATAAATGATACCTGAACCCGCAAGTGCTGCATCGCTATACGCAATGTTTTGAACAGTGTTGTTGTTGATATTGACCGTTGCAGCGCTTGCCGAACTCCAAATACCGTAAAGTGTGCCGGAAGTTGCAGTCAGGTAGCTGCCTGTAAGTGTATTGTTATTGATATTGACTGTATTGCCGGCAGCAGTGCTTCCGATAGCATTTTCAATCATATACACCAGATGTGTGGTACCACCTCCTTTAATATTAAGGTTGTTGTTGTTAATGGTAACACTTGCACTGGTTCCTGCCTGTGCATAAATGCCCCTGAGTACATTGGGGTGGTTGGCGCCTGATCCATTGTTGTTGTCAATGGTGTTATACGAAATATTCGCGCCCCATTGGTTATTGATGCGTATGGCTGCAGCTGGATTGATTGCTGCGGCTGCGCCTCCAAAATTGAGGATTGTGTTTCCGGTTGATAGTGCAACACCTCCGATGTCATTTCCTGTGTCACCCAAAGTGAATGGAGAAACGTCGGCATGGCCATTTAAAACGATGCCATAATTGCATTGCTGAAGTGTATTTCCGTAGAATTTATTGAAGGAGTTTGTGCCTGCCGCGCTTGTTGGTGTGAGCGCAGTTGCCTGAGCGGCAACAGTAGCATTAACCACATTAATGGCTTTTGATCCTTCAAAAGACGGGCCTGCGCCAGCGTCATTATTGACCCTGCTCAGAGTTACAACACAGTTTCTGATGATGTTGTTCTGGCAGCCATCAGTTGCCGATGCCCTGAAAAAGGCAAACCCATACTCCATAGTCCCTGGATTTGTGGTATTTGGGTCTAGCAAATCGATTCCATCAATAGTGGTGTAATCAGATCCTACAAAATTCCAGATACCATCCTGAACAGCTGAAGAAGGTGTGGCTGTCCCTAAATATGCAGTAATCAAAGGATTGGCCCCTGCACCACTTTTTTGAAAAGTGATTGGGTTGGCAAGTGTGCCTGTTGCCGTGAGTGAGATTGGCGCGGCAACGGTTTCGGTGTGGCCTGCTGCCACATTAAACGTAACCCCGCCAGATCCAACCCCTGCGCCATTAAGGGCAGTGACTGCTGCGGCAATAGTAGGGTAATCTCCCGGGATGGTTTTTATCCCGCTGAGCTGTGCCCATGAACTCTGTGTCCAGATAAGAAATACGACTAAAATGAGTAACTGTTTTTTCATAGCCATAAATTTACGTTAATTAATAGTTGGATTAAATAATGAATTTTTGATCATCATATTGTTATTTTATTAAACTCCAGCCACTTTCATTCTGAAAGATGCTGAGTGAAACAAATTTTTGTCTTTTGGGGAATGTACTTCCTCGTGCAATATTATAACTTTTTTTACTCGAATGCAATTTTTTAACATATGGAACTGTCTATATGTACCTACATTTTTCTATTAACTCGTAAAGCAGTTTAATTATTTAGCGTTGATGGGCGAATGTAAAAGAATAAGGTTGGGAGGTTTGATCCGCTGTGGCGGACAAGATTCAAGGATTTGACAATTTGAAGATTTGAAGATTGTTGCCCTGTCTTGTCCTTAAATAGATTTACAGTAGAATCAAACGTTCAGCAGGCTTATGAGCAAAAAGTAACCTATCACAGACGATTTAGATTTTTAGCGGCCGGCACAGATGAACAAACGCTTCGGCTGGTCAATAATAAGGGTGTATAACCCCTACAGGGTATGGATTTTCTTATATGGTTTGTTTCACATTGGCATATGCCCTAGGGGCAAAATTGCGGAAAATAGCTTAACCCGAAATGATCTTTGAAGGGTAACCGGTCAACGCTAATCAGACATTGCCACTTCATAAGTCGGCAATTAAAAAAACATCGATCAAAAATGCTAAATTATTTCTCGCTGTGGGTGCGGCGTGAAATATTCTTCTCTTTTCTCGCGGCGGGCGCGGCGTGAAATTCTTCTTTTCTCGCAGCGGGCGCAGCGCGGTACTTTTCGTTGCGTTCGTTGCGTGGGCTCTTTCTCGTAGCGAAGAGATCTCAGGTGGCGAATCAGCCAATTCAACAATCATAAATTATTTCACGCGGCGGGCGCGGCGTGAAATTCTTCTTTTCTCGCAGCGGGCGCAGCGCGGTACTTTTCGTTGCGTTCGTTGCGTGGGCTCTTTCTCGTAGCGAAGAGATCTCAGGTGGCGAATCAGCCAATTCAACAATCATAAATTATTTCTCGCGGCGGGCGCAGCGTGAAACATTTTTCTCATTTCTCGCGGCGGGCGCGGCGTGAAATTCTTCTTTTCTCGCAGCGGGCGCAGCGTGAAACATTTTTCTCTTTTCTCGCGGCGGGCGCAGCGTGAAATTTTTTTCTTTTTCTCGCAGCGGGCGCAGCGCGGTACTTTTCGTTGCGTTCGTTGCGTGAACTTTTTCTCGTAGCAAAGAGATCTCAGGTGGCGAATCAGCCAATTCAAAAATCAAAAATCTCTGAATTCCATATATTTAAGATCGATGAGTGACAATCTAAGATTTAAGATCTGGCTGAGTGTTGATTGAAGAAGACTTCCCTGATGGTTGAGCGGAGTCGACGGTGGTTGAGCGGAGTCGACGGTGGTTGAGCGGAGTCGAAACCACCGCTTCCAAAAGCCACTTCAAAAATCGGCAATTTTAAGCTGAGCGTGCGATGCGTTGCGATGCATTGAGCCTGTCGAAATGAGCTTGTCGAAATGTCGAGGCTCGAAAATCATATATTTTTAAATTTCATATATTTAAGATCGATGAGTGACGATCTAAGATTTAAGATCTGGCTGAGTGTTGATTGAAGAAGACTTCCCTGGTGGTTGAGCGGAGCCGATGGTGGTTGAGCGGCTTGCATTGCGATGCCCTGCGATGCCTGAGCCTGCCGAAGGGAGCCCGTCGAAGGGAGCTTGTCGAAATGAGTCGAAACCACCGTTTACCTGCTGAAACCACCATCAAAACCAGTCAACGCTATTCAGGCATTGACTAACAAGGAACAAGAAACCAGAAACCAGCAACCAGAAACCAGCAACCAGCAACCAGTACCCAGAAAAAAATCGGGTCCAGAGCCCCGGGCTGAACATCAACCCGCAACCCTGAACCCGAAACTTAGTTCCAAGAACCCAGAAACCAGTATCCAGAAACCAGCAACTAGTAACCAGCAACTAGCAACTAGCAACTAGTAACCAGCAACTAGTAACCAGAACCTATTCCTCAATATCCTCCCGGTTCTTCCAGGCAGTGTACACCTTTTTGGCGCCATAAGCGGCTCCAAGGGTGAGCAGGATACCTATTCCGGTGCCTATGGGTGCGCCACCGCCAATGGGGCCGCCACCCGCACTCGGGTCAACCGGCGGTTCCGGTGGCTGGGCTAACAAAACCTGACTGGCTACCATCATGGCGCTGACCAACAGTATGTTTCTTAAATGCTTTTTCATGGTCGTATCGTATTATTGGATGAATAACTTAGTTGTGTAAACCCTGTTGGCTGAACTTACCCTCACAATAGCCACTCCACTGTTCATGGCGCGGATAATGGTCGGGCTGCTCAACACACCTTCGCTGCTGTAGAGGCGGCTGCCAAGTACATCAAACATCTCGATGCTGACACGTTGACCGTTCAGTTCGGGAATGTTGACATATACCTTGCGGTCGTTGGCCCACACCTGCCATCCGGCGCCTGACTCGTCAAGGCCTGTGATGTCGCGGAAGTGCAGCAGGAAGCGGTCGGGATCGTTGCTTACCAGATGGTTGAAGCTGTAGTTGCCATGTTGGCGCAGGTTTGTCATCGAGCCTGTGAACAGGTCTTCGATAAAGATGGCCTGTTGCTCGCTGAAGCTGCCCACACCGCTGAACTGCAGGGTGATCTCGCCATCAGCGCTGAACTCAAAGCTCAACGGAACCGACACACCGCCTTCGGTCATCAAGAGGCTGTTGATGCTGAGCATCTCGCTGTCAGAAGACATTGTGTAGAGTTGTGGTGCACTGGCATGACCGTACAGTTTGGCTGCATCATACTCGCTGTCGAAGGAAGCGGTGGCGCTTTCGGTGAAGCGTACAACTGTTTCATCCGATTTTCCGTTGACCGATACGGCCACGCGGAACAGGTCGTTGATCACAGGCTCGTTAAAGAAGGCCTGGCTGCTGTGTGTGCGCACGCTGTTGTTCATGGCAAGGGTTGCGGCACCGGTGGCCCTAACAAAGAAGCCCTGGCCGGCAGGAATGATGTTGGTTCCACCGTTGGCACTTACACCATCAACATACGAAGCATACTGGGTGTTGTTGTAAATATAGGTAGCATTAGCAACATTGGTCTTGGTCCAGCCGGTTGCAGCAGTCCAGTTAATTGCTGATGGGTAGGGGTTCGGAACTAAGTTGTAGGTTCCGGCACCGCCTGGTGTGGCAGCTGGGAAGGCCCCGTTGTTCATGTTGCCAGCAAAACTGTAGGTGGTGTTGGCTCCGGTGTACCAGATCATATAACCCTGATCAACTGTCAACGCATCCGTTGTATTGAGGTATTTAACCCAATCAGGTATGGTTGGGTCGTACTTCCATAGATAAGAATTCATGAACAATGCAGCTGTCGGGTTGGCTGCAGCGGTGAGCGGCACCGAAGCAAAATGGTATTGCCCGCCGGTGATGTAGCGCTGAATAGTAGCAGCAACATCAGCCGTGTTGTGAATCAGCGATCCTGTGCCCGAAGCATTGGATTGCAGCACAAGACCAGCATTGCCGGCACTGTTGGTGAGCACACCGTTAACCGTGAGCTGACCGCCGTTGGCTATGCTTAGCACCGTACTCGCGTTAATTGTAAGATTATTTACAGTGGCTGTTCCACTAAGAACCGGGTTGTTTGCAGATGCCCCAATGACAGCATTGCCACCTAAAGGTGAGCCATTGCTCCAGTTCGCATTATTGCTCCAGTTGTTGTCCGCGGTTCCGTTCCATGTAGTTGCAGATGTCCTGATTATCACATTATCTACAAACAGGTCATTGTCCGCATTTGATATGGTTGATTCACCATAAAAACCAAATTTTACCAAACCACTGTATGAGGAAAGATCCAACACAACATTCTCCCCAGTATGTGGAATATTGTTGTACACGTAAGGTGAACCTGCATTGTCCCATAGACGCAAGGTATTGGCTGATGTCCATGTAACTCCATTATCTGTTGAAATAACAACAGCAAATTTATCGTCAACACCATTTAAATCAGGGGGAGCTGCTGCTCCAAAATCAGCTAAAGCAATGTCAAATGCCAACTCATAATCAACTGAGCCGTCACCAAGATCAATCGTCGGAGTAAACAGCCACTCTTTTGGTGTAGTTGACCATATATTCAATTTTGCTGATCCAGTTGTTCCAATATTTCCAAAACCATCTTGTACCCAGCTTGATGTAGTCCCGGTTAAAACTGTCGGGTTTGCAAGTAAACCCTGTGATCGTGTCCAGTTGGTTGGCGGGAAAGTGCCGCTCTGGAAATCTTCCTCCCAAGGGAAAATGGTATTCACCGTCAACACTCCGGAAACATTGGTTACGCCGTCCCAGTAACCGCCTCCGCTGCCAGAATATCCTCCATAAACAAAGTCATCATCACGGAATTTAAACCTGCTTGCATAATAATATGTTCCAACAGGCAATGCGGATCCAATGGTTACCGCATATTCGTCATTGTTTCCTTGCTGAGAGTTAAATCCGGCAACTGTCCAGTTAGTCCATGTAGCCGGATCAGTGTCAAGGGTACTCCAACCAATCCATGCCTGGATGGCAGCTGATGCTCCTGCTGTGGGCGTCACGGATGGCACAAATACCCTGGCATAAATATCGGCACTTCCGCCATAACCTATCGTTGCGTCGGATGGAAACTGCAAATTAGCCCAAGTAATGTCATTATTAGTAATCGTCAGCACACCTGAAACGTTGGTTTCACCATTCCAGAATCCTCCATTATAACCTCCAAACTGGTATAAGCCGCCAGTAATCCTGAATCTGCTGGCATAATAATAAGTTCCGGCTGCCAGGTTACCTCCAATAGCGGCTGCATACTCATCATTATTACCAAATTGAGTATTAAAGCTTGCAACTGTCCAATTGGCTTCAGCCCATGTGGAGGGATCAGTATCAGCATTGTTGTATCCAATCCAACATTCAATTCCTGCACCCTGACCAGGAGCTTCTGTCACACCAGATTCATAAACCTGAGCATAAACTGTATGGGTTTGTCCTTCTAATATATTGCCATTAGGTGGCCATTGTACATTGGCCCAATCAACTGCGGGTGGATTGTAGCCGTTTTCGTAAGCACCTATTGTAGGATTAGTGTCATCACGGTCGTCACCTAAATAGTCAACATCAATTCCAACTATTGGTGTACCAGCATCAATAAGGGGGGATCCATTAAAGGGCTGCAGGTTTGTGTTGGATCTGAATAGAGGATCAGCACTGATGGAGTTGGCGTCCTGGGTCGTTGCAGTTTGCCATGCGGCGATATTCGCTCTATCTGAACCGAGGAAGCCTAAAACACCTTGCGTGCCTGATGCAAAGTAATCATTGTGGTTGATTGTAGAAAACACTGTACTAGCCCCTGCATTGTATATAGCATAGGCTTTTGCGCCTCCATTTGCAGTATTTACAATGGAATTGGCAATGATGTTGTTACGGAGATCAACATTTGTAATTCCCGAAGGGAAGTACATACCTGCCGATAAAGTAGCTGCATTATATCCAGCCGCAGTTCCGTACATGTTGATCGAATTGTAGTAAATTTTCAATCCGCCAGTAGTTCCAAGCACCCTCAAGCCTACAATTCCATCACCAGTAAGAGCACTCCAGCCATCTCCTCTAATATTGCTGATGACATTATTGGCTATTGTAAGGTTGCTGTTTGCAATAGTGGTGTTAATATCAATACCTTTTCCACCAAAACCGCTTGTGCCTGTATAAATAATGCCGGAAATTGTATTTGCAGTAATGCTACTGTTAATAGAAGATGTTGAAACTATCAATCCAGTAGGATTATTGCCTGTTTTCAGGTTCTTAACCACATTGTTAGAAAAGGTTAGGCCGTCAACGAAGGAGGTAAGAATTCCTCTGTTACCCAAAGTAACAGCATCATCATCACTTCCAAACACATTCTGTGTAACGAGTCCGTTGGTTGCGGCATTTCCTGAAATACCCGCAAATTGCATACCAAGGTAGGCATTTAACAGCTCATTATTCTGTATGGTGATGTTGTTGTATCCACCACCTGCTGTATTCAATATAATGGCCCAGGTTGTTGCAACTGTTTTGCTTCCTGCCTTCACTATGTTATTCTTGATGACATTGTTTGATGCACCAACTGTACCGTTATGGAACAATCCAATTGCATAGGTGCTAGCTGTCGTGTTAGTATTTTCCCAGGTGAGGCTTCTATCTGTTCCGCCTGAGTTTGATCCGTCAACGACAATATAATCAGCACCCATAAGTACAAGGATACCTGTTGTTGAACTTCCTGAAACCACAGATGAAACTCCTGCCTTTGGCCTTATGGTTACAAGGTCTGTTGGGTTGGTTCTGACAGGCTTTTGAATTATGATAGGGAAGGTCTCACCAGTTGAGTAACTTACATCAGTCAACAGGAAGGTAACTGCACTACTCACCCCAAGAATATTCAGGTCAGTAACAGCCTGGGTAATAGTTGTATAATCTTTACCTGCGCCAACTTCGTAGGTACCAGCAAGTGGCCCTCTAATATTCCTTGATCCTGCCGGATCAGTAACATCAGGCACCCTCACCGTTTTTGCTTCTGAAGTAACAAACTGCGTACATTGTCCGTCCACCACGTTTCCTATTGTCGCCCCTCCTGCAATATCATAGGCAAGCCAAAAATAATTATTGCCGGTAGTTAAGGTTTGTGATCCTGTTACGGTAAACGAACCACTTGGACTAACTGCTGTGCTACCAAACTGTGTGGTCGTAGCAAAAGTTGCTGCGTCTGTATAAAACACCTTTGCATTGGCTATATCTGCTGCTGAGGTTGAACCTGCTGTGTTAAAAGTTATAGAATTAACAGCAAATGGATTCTCAGTACCCTCGGTAACGACCAATAATCTGATGATCTGCTGATTAGTTGCGCCAACAACTGTAAAAGAAGTAGATGCCTGTTCAGTGGTTGATGAAACAAACGTCAAGTTCGCTGGAGGTGTCATATCACCTTCAAATGCACCCACATCGGGTGTGGTGACGTTTCTTACCGTTCCCCAGTAGTCATCGGTAATTCCTGCTATTGCCTGACCGCTGCTCTCAATCTGAGTTGGGGTGGTTAGGTCAATTTTAAGGTAATTTGGACTACTGCCGGTTGTGCTCTGAAAAACAGGGTTTTCGGTAAATGATGCAGCATCGCGGGGTGCAATCGTTCCGGCAGTGAATACACCGCCTTTATATTGTGCGATCGTTTGCGCAGTGCCTGTGCCATCTGAATAAATCAAATTGGTTGCACTTGGTGTACCAGCATAGAATAAGTTGTTGTTCGATGCACTGTTGTAGTTAGCAAGCGCACTGGCGGTTCCGGCACTCCTCCTGTACGCTACTACCAGCCCCGTGCCACTTGCAGTTGAGTTGTTTACAATGATGTTGTTCCGCAAGGTCAAGTTAGCTGTGGTACCGGTGGTACTTGTGGTATGAAAAATACCTGTTGTACCAAAATTGGTGCCGGTTGAGCTGGCATTGAGGTAAACTGTGTTGTAGTAAATATTGTTTGTACTTGACGCTGTGGTTGAGGTGATATTAATTCCACGGATGGCATCGGTGTTGGTTGCTGCCGGGGCGGTTAAATCGCCAATGAGGTTGTTGTATACGGTATTAAATGGAGTAGTTGTACCGCCACCCGAAATTGTAATACCGCTAACACGGGTTGATGCACCAGAACAAGAAGTGGAAAGTCCGTAGATTTTGTTCTTATAAACATTGGTAGATACACCTCCGGTAATTTCAATACCGCCTATGGTAGCACTTCCGGAGCCTGCACCTGTTGTAGCAGTGATTATTGTGTTTGAATATACCGTATTTCCCGTACCTGCCGCAATTCTGATTGCCGCTATTGTTGGCCCGCTTGCACCTGCTGCAGAAGCTGATAGAGTCGGGAATGTATTGTTATTGATGTTGTAGAGGGTTGCTGAAGAAACAGTAAATATTCCAACAATGGTAGGTGTAACTTGTGAAGAAGATAATGAAATAGTATTCCCACTCACGTTGCAAGTTCCATAACCGATATAAATACCGTTTAGCGTTGTGCCCGAACCTGTAATTGAAATGTTATTATTGTTGAGATTTTTGGTAGGGGTACCGCCATCACCATTGTAAATTCCACAGGTTAAACCACTGCTTATTGAATTCAGGACAATGGTATTATTATTCATATTGTAGTTCGTAATATTTGAACTTGAAAATGAATACGTTGCATAGAAAGTCCCTGAAGTTGCGCTTGCTCCGCTTCTGTCAATATTAATATTATTGTTGGAGCAGGAAAATGCGGTAGTAAAGGTTCCTCCGTGATTGATTCCATAAGTAGTTCCTGTTGTCCTTAAAAGAGAGCCTGTTGTGTTTAAGTCATTATAATCTACATTAACTGTACCCGAACCGGCAGCAACAGAGATGTAAGTGATAGCGCCTGAACCATAAGTAGCAGTACCGCCTGGAGCAGCTTGTTTAAATGTGATAATATTGCTGTTAACATTAACGGTTGTTCCAATACCTGCGGCTGTAATACCTGTAACAGCACTTGTAACTGCCCCTGCTGTTGTTGGATTTTGATTAACAGTTATGGTATTAGAATTTAATGTATTTGTCGCTGAAGTGTAATTTGCTCTAATACCTGTAATAGATGCAGAAGCAGCAGCAGAAGTTGCCTGGTTAATTGTAATAGTATTATTGCTCGAAATAATTGTACCCGTACTTAAGCCATAGCCAAAATCAATACCCGCAATGGCGGTTATTCCGTTGTTGGAAAGGGTAATGGTGTTGTTGCTCCAGTTAGAAGTATAGGTTATGCCGGTAGCAGCGGTTCCAATTGTTGTAACAATACCACCAATTCCACCAGACTGCGCGTAGGCAAGTGCATTGGAAGTAATGGAATTAAACCTGACGATGTTTCCAGCACCGCCGTTACGGAATGTTATACCGGCAGGCAAAGTACCAGAAAAACGGTTTAAGTTTGAAAAAGTTGTTGCTGAAGCAATTCCAAAAGTTATGGTATTTGCCGTTGAGGAGGAAGAACCACCAATATCAATACCTGTTTCAAAAATAGTTGCAGTCATTGGTTCGCAAATAAAATACATTCCGTAGGCAACATTTGAAATTGTATTGGAGTAGAATTTATTGAAAGAGTTTGTACCTGCTGAAGAAGTAGCAGCTAAAGTTCCGTGTGTGGATGAATTTGAGGATGTTGACATAATACCAATCGCATTCGGATATGCTGCTGAGAGGGAAATGGTATTATTTTGTATGGTGTTGTTTTGAGCACCATTGGTTGCTGTTGCCAAAAACAATGCGACACCATATTCGGTCATTGTTTGAGAGCCTATAGGTGTTGTAACTGTGTTACCTGCATTCTCCTGCATTGTAAAATTTTGAATGGTAATCCAATCACCACCAACTATCTTAAAAATAGCATCCGATTGAACTCCTGCAACTTGAAGACCTGCAGTAATCGTGCTGCTGCTTCCTTGGATTGAAATTGTGTTTGTTGCATCACCACTTGCTGTGATTGAGTAACCTCCAGCAGGTGCTGTTTCAGCACCAGTTAAGGTGATAACCACAGGACTGGAAATAGTTGCTGCATTCAGTGCAGTGATGGCAGCAGCAAGGCTCGGATAGGTTGGATCAAGTCCTGAACCTCCATTTGTTGTTACCTGCGCCTGTGTCACCTGGAACACAAGGAAGAGAGAAAGTAAAAATAATAATCGTTTCATACAAGTTAAGTTTTGAAATTAATGTATTGGTTAGATCTAAGTCCTTCGTAAAAATCATGTTTGTGCATAGTGTGTTAATGTTGGTTACTAAATTGATGATGTTTCTTTGTTAGCGGCCCCGGTCGTTTCCAAATTAGGATGTAACTCCGCTACCTATCCCGGAATATCGTACGCATTTGTGGCATATCACAGTCAAATTCGCACAATATTAATAAACATTTTTCAACCAGCGCCATAAATTATCCGGCAAATTGGTCTGAATTCATGAATCAGTACCACATATTTTTTTGTAGTAGTATGGATTCATGAATCGAAATTGATTATTTTAGCCGCATCAACCAAAGTGCCACTACTTGATCTAACTAAGTATTTCACTAACAATCAATGGTATGGATATGGTAATGTTTGAAATAATTCTGATTACCGCTTCAGTAAGTGTGCTCCTGCTGCTGGCTTTGGTGTCGTACTTCATTTCTACACGTACGGGGGACATATCAAGACGTTTTCTGGCCATATTTTTGTTTATCGGGGCGCTTTTTCTGGCAGGTTTCAGCCCCGATCAGCTGCGTTTTAACACTGTTTTTATCTATTTCAGGTCCATTTTGCTGCTGCTTTTTATCCCCTTTCGCTTCAATAAACGTAAAAACAGAGGCCGTCCGTTAGGACAACCTCTGACTTAGTTCCGGGTTGCGGGTTGCGAGTTAAACTAACCCGGAACCCGCAACCCGTAACCCGTAACCCGTAACTCGGAACCCGAAACACGCAACACGCAACACGCAACTACTCCTCGAGATCTTCCCGGTTTTTCCAGGCTTTGTACACCTTCTTGGCGCCATAAGCGGCTCCAAGGGTGAGCAGTATGCCGATTCCGGTGCCTATGGGTGCGCCACCGCCAATGGGGCCGCCACCATCGCTTGGGTCAGCCGGCGGATCCGGTGGCTGGGCTAACAAAACCTGACTGGCTACCATCATGGCGCTGACCAACAGCATGTTTCTTAAATGCTTTTTCATGGTCGTATCGTATTATTGGATGAATATCTTAGTTGTGTAAACCCTGCTGGCTGAACTTACCCTGATAATAGCCACTCCACTGTTCATGGCGCGGATAATGGTCGGGCTGCTCAACACACCTTCGTTGCTGTAGAGGCGGCTGCCAAGTACATCAAACATCTCGATGCTGACACGTTGACCGTTCAGTTCGGGGATGTTGACATATACCTTGCGGTCGTTGGCCCATACCTGCCATCCGGCGCCTGACTCGTCAAGGCCTGTGATGTCGCGGAAGTGCAGCAGGAAGCGGTCAGGATCGTTGCTCACCAGATGGTTGAAGCTGTAGTTGCCATGTTGGCGCAGGTTGGTCATCGAGCCTGTGAACAGGTCTTCGATAAAGATGGCCTGTTGCTCATTGAAGCTGCCCACACCGCTGAACTGAAGGGTGATTTCGCCATCAGATGTAAACTCGAAGGACAAAGGCACGGATACGCCACCTTCGGTCATTGCCAGACTGTTGATGCTGAGCATCTGGTTGTCGGCTGCCATGGTGTAGAGTTGTGGTGCACTTGCATGACCGTACAGTTTGGCTGCATCGTACTGGCTGTCGAACGAAGCTGTAGCGCTTTCGGTGAAGCGTACAACTGTTTCATCCGATTCTCCGTTGACTGATACGGCCACGCGGAACAGGTCGTTGATCACTGGCTCGTTAAAGAAGGCCTGGCTGCTGTGTACCCTTACGTCGTTGTTCATGGCAAGGGTTCCAACACCACCGCTGGCCTGCACAAAGTAGCCCTGGCCGGCAGGAATAATATTGGTACCACCATTCGTTCCAACACCCCCAACATACGAAGCATACTGAGTGTTGTTGTAAATATAGGTAGCGTTGGCAACATTGGTCTTGGTCCAGCCTGCTAAGGCATCCCAGTCTATTGCTGATGGGTATGGGTTTGGAACTAAGTTGAATGTTCCCACACCTCCTGGTGTAGCAGCCGTAAAGGCGTCATTATTCATATTGCCTGCAAAGCTGTAGGTGGTGTTGGCTCCGGTGTACCACAGCATATAACCCTGTGTTTCTGTAAGAGCGTCTGCCTCATTCAGGTATTTCACCCAATCCGGTAAGGTGGGATCGTACTTCCATAGATAGGAATGAATGAACAGGGCTGCGGTTGGGCTGGCAGCAGCGGTGAGCGGTACCGAAGCAAAGTGGTACTGACCTCCGGTGATGTAACGCTTAATGGTTGCAGCTACATCAGATGTATTGTGCATCAGCGATCCGGTCCCTGAAGCATTGGACTGCAGCACAAGACCAGTGATACCGGCATTGTTTGTTAACGCTCCGTTTACAGTGAGCTGGCCACCGTTTCCAACACTCAGTACACCCCCATTTATTGTAAGGTTATTTACCGTAACAGCGTTTGATATTAATGGATTGTTGGGTGCTACACCAATAACAACAGAATTTGTTGCACCGGGAACTCCTCCAGTCCAGTTGCCTGATACAGTCCAGTCGGTACTAACAGTACCATTCCAGGTATTGGAACCCCGAACTGTTACATTATCAACAACATTGGCATAACCATAATTATTAATGCCCTCAAAAGCAATCTGATAGGTTGCTGAAGGGTTAGGCAAAGCTAATGTTACCCCAGTCCATGCAGCAATATTTGTGGTATAATGAGCAATTTCGACCCATGGATCACCGGAACTTATACGGTAGTAAACTTTGGTTTCATTTTGATCTGGTGTCCAAAATTCTTGTCCGTAATAGAAATTAACCTCTGGAGAAACAACCCCTGTAAGGTTAATAGGCGGGCTTATTAGCTTGGTAATAGGAGAAGCAGTTCCAGAGGTTGACACAAAGCGTGCATTCTTGGTTCCTGCATAGGCATTAGTTATACTACCACCACTCGATCCTGCTACATATGTCCAACTACCAGCTCCTACTTCCTGAATCTGTGACCATGCAGTTCTTGATGGGGAGTCATCTTCAAAAGTTTCAGTCCATGGAAAGGAAGTTACGGTATACGGATTGACCGTCAGCACACCTGAAACGTTAGTCGTGCCATTCCAGAAACCGGCTGAATAACCACCATATTGGAAGGTGCCACCGATAGTCCTGAAGCGGCTGGCATAATAATAGGTTCCGGTGGTTATCCCTGCTCCAATATTGGCCATCCATTCATCATCATTACCATGGTCCATATTGTATGATCCTGAAATCCAGTTAGACCATGTTGCAGGATCAGTATTGGTGGCACTCCAACCAAACCAGCTTTCGATACCGGCACCAGGTCCCGGGCCAGGAGTTACACCATCTTGCCATACCCGTGCATAAGCAGTAAAGGTTTGGCCTTCGGTTATGATGGCGGTAGGTGGCCATTGGAGATTGGCCCAACCCACTGCGGCTGGAGCCTGTCCACTTTCAAAGGCACCAATAGATGGATTTGTTAAACTGCGCACTGCGCCGGTATAGTCAGTGGCAATACCCACAATGGGGGTTCCTGTTGCCAATACCGGTGAGCCAGTGAAAGGCTGGAGATTGATTTCTGACAGGAATTGAGGATCAGCACTAATGGAGTTGGCATCCTGGGTTGTTGCTGTTTGCCAATCGGCCAGGGTTGTTCGCGGCGTTGTCAAATATCCTACATGTCTGGTCGTATTAGCCGGCAGGACTCCATTAACAAAGTAGTCATTATAGTTAATTGCAGTGTAAGCAGTATTTGCAGCTAAGCTATAAACATTGTAGAACACACCAAATGCTGCCTGACTAGCAATTACGTTATTCTGTACGGACAAATTACTTACTCCGGAAGCAACATAAATACCCCCATGGATGTTGGTGTTTGTGTTTCCGAAAGTTTCAGTCATATTGATACTGTTATAATAAACACCAATCTGACTTCCAGCCATAATCATAATTCCCCAGCTATTATTGGAAGCAGTTTGTGAACCATGTCCCTTCAAGCTGTGAATGACATTGTTCGATATTTCAATGTTCGAGTTCGAGACTGTGCTTATACTGATCCCCTGTCCTGCTTTGTTTAAGGTTTCAGTATATTGTAGATCGTAAATAAGATTTCTTGAAATCGTTGCATTTACAACATTTGTGGAAAACTCTATACCGGTTATCTGAATTGTTGTGCTGTTGCTCCTGAATCCAAATACCGTATTCTGATTAACCTGGACATTAGTGGCATTGCCAACCTGAATCCCTCTGTTAGAAATCACATCCGTAACAGTTGAGCTTCCAATTGTATTTTCATTGATAACCAGGTTGTCCAGTACACCTGTGGTGACAACACCAACTGCATAAATACCATAAAACGCCTTTGTTACCACATTCTGTATAATTGTCAGATCATCGTTATTACTACCTGTGCCATAAGTGCTGATACTGGCTCCACCTGCAAATATCCCAAATGTTGATGTGACTGTATTGCTTCCAGCGGCGATGTTACAATTCCGGATGGTATTATCGGTGGCACCTACTCCTGCTCCGAGGCTTACCAATTGAATTGCTGCTGTATTCGGTTCATTACTGGTGTTTTGTATGGTCAGATAATTTCCCGAACCGCCAAAACGACCGTCAATAGTTACCCTGTCAGCACCGTTTAAGCGAAGCAGACCTCCGGAATAATCCCCGGAAATGGTTTTGCTTACCGCCTCACTGGGTTGAATTGTAACTGTGTAGTTTCCTGCTCCAGTTTCGGTCCATTGGTTTAGGGCAAATGTTCCAGGCTCGGTGAGGTCGGTTGTAATAATAGCGGTCAGGTTGCCGCTGAGTCCAAGTGCGTTGATGTTGCTGAAAAGCCCTCCGGCACCAGTTAAGGTCGTATATACTTCACCTGTACCTACATTATAGTTACCCGATAATGGCGCCAGAATTGTACGTACACCGGCAGGATTCGTCTCAGTGGGAACCCTGACAGCTTTTTCCTCAGATGTGACAAATTGCGTACATTGTCCGTCCAACACATTTCCATCAGTAGCTCCAGCCGCTATATCATAAGCAAGCCAGAAATAGTTGTTACCTATGGCTAAGGTCCTTGACCCGCTTACTGTGAATGTCCCGCTGGGACTCACTTCTGTACTTCCAAACTGAGTTGTTGTAGCAAAAGTGGTGTTGGTTGTGTAGTATATTTTCGCATTCGCTATATCAGCTGCATTGGTTGAACCGGCAGTACTGAAGGTAATTGAAGTAACATCGAATGGACTTAATGCACCTGTGGTGATAACATTCAGCCTGATAACCTCCTGGTTAATGGCCCCCATGGTGGTATTGGCTGTTGATGCTTGCTCGGTAGTGGAGGAAGCAAAGGCCATTGGAGCAGGAGGCGACCATGTAAATGTAGTGCCGCTCACAGGGAACACTGTAATTGACAATGTTACTGTGCTAGTACTTGAACTTCCTGCCGTGGTTGCTGCCCAATCTGAGTTAGTCGTGCGGTTATTGTAGTCAGTAGCATCACTACCTCCCCTGATACCCACCTGAGCAGTATAGGTGGCATTCCTGGCCGAACTTCCATAGATGATTTCGATCACATTGGTAGTTTCATACAATTTAATCTGGGCACTTAATGTGTTTGTTGTGCTTGAATAAGAAACTCGATAATCTGGATACTCTATTGTTAAAATCCTATCAGGTGCAACACCTGTTAACAAGTACCTTACAGCACCACCTGTCATACCATCCCGGCCAAAAAACGAGATTGCGTTTGTGTTACCTGCAGTTGATATGGGAGAAAAATTACTAGTAGGAGCAGAAGAACCGAGTCTGATATGTCCATTGGAATTTGCAACAAACTGTGTAAAATTTGTGCTATTATATACAAAATCAAAACCAATGTTAGTGGCTGCTGAGTTGTCATCGTCAGTTAGGGCAGCAATAATGCTTGTGCCCCCTACTAAAGCTTCGTAGGTGCCAACACTATGTGAAAAGCCATAGTTGTTTACCTGCCCCAAAATATTGCTTGAGACAATAAGTGAGGTTAGTAATAAAAATAGAATCTTTTTCATACGTGTTGATTTTTGTAATTAATGAATTGGTTTAATCTAAGTCCTTCGGAAAAATCATGTTTGTCCATGTCCTTAGTAAATTAAGTTGGTTTGTAAAATGATTAACGGCTATCCTTTGTAGTTTGGGGCATGCTATTTTTTTGGCTCGGCTCCGATTCTATCATATCGTAAGAGGCATCAGCATTTCATTAACAAATTCTTAACAATATTAAGAACATTTCTATATCTCTGCAATAAAGCGCGTCAGAAAATGGTCTCATTTCATGAATCAGTACCAAATAATTTCTTGTAGTAGTATGGATTCATGAATTGAAATTGTCTATTTTCGCTGCATCAACCGAAGTGCCACTACTTGATCTAACTAAGTATTTCACTAACAATCAATGGTATGGATATGGTAATGTTTGAAATAATCCTGATTACCGCTTCAGTAAGTGTGCTCCTGCTGCTGGCTTTGGTGTCGTACTTCATTTCTACACGTACTGGGGATATATCAAGACGTTTTCTGGCCATATTTTTGTTTATCGGGGCTCTTTTTCTGGCAGGTTTCAGCCCCGATCAGCTGCGTTTTAACACTGTTTTTATCTATTTCAGGTCCATTTTGCTGCTGCTTTTTATCCCTTCCTTTTATATTTATATCAAATCGGTGTTTATGCTCAGCATGCCTCCATTTCCGCAGTCGCTCAAGCATTATGTTCCGGCGACATTTGTAGGTTCAGTCTTCCTGATCGTTCTGGCCGGAGCCTGGTACACCAACTATGGACTCAGCTGGCAACAGTTGCCCGTGGCCGACATCCGCAACCCCAGCATGCTCATCCGCTGGGGCAACTTCATCATCATCAGCACGGTAGTGGTTCAGCTGTTTATCTATTCGCTCACGGTTTACCAGACATTTCCCACCTACCTCAGCCGCCTCAGGGAGTATTACTCCGACATCAGCCCCTTCAGACCCGGATGGATGCTCTGGGTGCTGGCCGGGTTTGTAGTCTTTTATGTACTGGCCGATGTGGCCATGCTGCTTTCGGTAGTTGGCTTTCACTATTACCATGCTGTTTTTGTGGTATTTATGGTTGCTCTGCTGTTTTCAACGGCTTATTACGGGATCGTGGTTGCACCACTTGTGTCGCGTAACGCTCAGGGCGAACTTGTTTATACGGTGCTGTCGCAACAGGTACTTTCAGGACAAAATATTCCTGATGCAGTGTCATCCGAACCTGCAAAGGAACAGCATCGGAAAGACCTGAGCGGGCTTGCACAAAAGCTTCGCGAACATATAGCTTCCCAACAGCCCTACCTCAACCCAATACTTACCCTGTCTGACCTGTCCATGCAGCTGGAAACCAACACCAACTACCTGTCGCGGGTGATTAACGAAACCTATGGCACCAATTTTAATACGTTTATCAACAGCCTTCGGGTGCAAAAAGTTATCAGCCTGATGCAGGAGCGAAAGGAGAACTTCTCGCTATGGGGCCTTGGCCAGGAAGCAGGCTTCAACTCCAAAACGGCTTTTATCAATGCATTCAGGAAAGAAACGGGCAAAAGCCCGAATGAATATCTCAGTGTGGCGCAGGGAAAAACGGCATTAACTGAAAGTGAAGCAGAATAAAATATTCTGTTCGCGCAGAATTCGTTTATTTTGTGGACGATTTACACAAGCTTTCCCATGCAATCCAACATCCGCTTCATAAAAATACTGCTGATCGTTGCAGTGCTGTTCATGCTGCCTGCCCTTTCAGCCCACGCACAAACTGAGATTTCCGGAACCATTCGTAGCTATACCGCACGAAAACTCATGTTGTCGCTCATCAAAGGCGATGCGCAACTAGCTGTAGATTCGACGGTTACTGACCGCAAAGGCAACTTTGTCTTCTCAATGGATTCTGATGCCATACCCGGAATGTACGTATTGTCAACTGACGAAAAACAGTCCATCAGGATTATTTTCGACAGGCAATCAGTGTCACTGTATTCTGATGGTTTTGGAGATGAAGATGTTGTCCGGTTCACAGGCTCCGACGACAATACCGCCTGGTATGATTATTACCTGTTGAAAAGCAACAACCGTTTCCTTCAGGAACTGATCAAACCCCTGCTGCAGCAATACCCCGATAACCTTGTGTTTTATCAACAGGCACTGGCCGAATACGCCCGGCTGCAAGCAGAAGTTCATGACAAAGCAGCTGCCATCATCAATAAAAACAGTAATGATTTGGCTTCGAGGTTTATAAAGGCCGATCTGAGTCCGGTTACAGACCCGGGTCTGCCCTTTGACGAACAGCGGGCCCTGCTGATCAGGGATTTTTTCAAAAGTGTTGACTTTCAAGATACGGCTCTGATTTATTCGGACATACTAACCCGTAAGGTCATTGATTATCTGTCTATGCACCAGCGGCAGGGCATGAGCCTCAATGAGGCACAGCTGGCATTTATGCAGGGGATTGACAGGGTGCTCGGACTGGCCTCCGAAAGCGACAAAATGTATGTGTTTGTGCTGGATTACCTGCTCAGGGGATTTTCGGGCATGGGATTCGGCATGGTGACCGATTTCCTGGCCACCCTGCCCCGACTGGACCGCAGCTGTATGGAACCCGCGCTTTTTCAGCAACTTGAAGCCAGTGTTGCGCCTTTCAGAAAAGTAAAGAACGGAGCCCCTGCACCGGACATTATATCCGTTGACCTTAGCGGAAATCCTTTTGTACTCAGCAAACAACAACCGGCAAAAAGCGTAGTGCTGTTTTGGTCGGTGAGCTGCCCGCACTGCCTCAGCATGCTTCCTGGCCTGAAACAGCTGGCTGACGAATTTCAGCTGAGGGTAATTTCGGTGGTCATTGGCAGCGAAACAAGCGCACTCAATTCCCTGATTGCCGAACACAAACTGAACTGGATCCACCTGATGGATGGCAAAGGCTGGGAAGGACAGACAGTTAAGGACTACGCCATTTATGCCACCCCTACCCTTTACCTGCTCGATGAAAAAAACCATATCACCGGCAAACCATTTGATCTGGAGGAGCTGAGGGAGATGTTGTGAGGATGTAAGGGGTATCACAGGTGGTCTCGACTCCAAGTAACCGATTTTTTTTACTGATAATTAAAAGGATGGTTTCGACTCCGCTCAACCACCTTTTTACTGATTCATAAAAGGTGGTTTCGACTCCGCTCAACCACCTTTTTACTGATTCAGTAAACTAATTCCACTTGCAAAGACCCACCTCTCCGGTGGTTGAGCGGAGTCGAAACCACCGACAGAATAACGGAGTTGACGGTGGTTGAGCGGAGTCGAAACCACCGACAGAATAACAGAGTCGAAACCACTGGCGAAACATCTAAAACAATACTATCAATAATTTCTTTATTTTCGTTAATCCAATCTCCGTTTATCACAACATATATACGTAATGAAAGGCTATATGTACATCCTTCTTTGTTCAAATGGAAAATACTATACAGGGAGCACCAATGACCTGAATCGAAGAATGAATGTCCACTGGAATGGAAATGGAGCAAATTTTACCAAGAAGCATCCTCCGATTGAATTATTATATGTTGAAGAATTTCAGCGAATTGATCAGGCTTTCTATAGAGAGAAACAAATTCAGGGCTGGAGTAGGGCAAAAAAAGAGGCATTAATTGATGGTGATTCAAACAAGTTAAAAGAATTATCGAATTGTTTGAACATAAGCCACTATTCAAACAAAGGTATTTATCCGGCTTCAGACATTACAATAATTTCGAAAACAAAAGCGGACTTCAAGCTGTAAGATTTGATCGAATCGTCATTATTTTTAATTGCAGGGAAATTTATTAGGCAATAAAACAACCTTTGATTAGGGTGTAAATCAGATTCTGGTTCATAATGAAGGTGGTTTCGGTTCTGCTCAACTAAACTTTTTGCTGTTTCATTAAAGGTGGTTTCGACTCCAAGTAACCGATTTTTTTACTGATAATTAAAAGGATGGTTTCGACTCCGCTCAACCACCTTTTTACTGATTCATTAAAGGTGGTTTCGACTCCGCTCAACCACCTTTTTACTGATTCAGTAAACTAATTCCACTTGCAAAGACCCACCTCTCCGGTGGTTGAGCGGAGTCGAAACCACCGACAGAATAGCGGAGTTGACGGTGGTTGAGCGGAGTCGAAACCACCGACAACATAACGGAGTCGACGGTGGTTGAGCGGAGTCGAAACCATCCTTTTAATTATCAGTAAAAAAATCGGTTACTTGGAGTCGAAACCACCTTTAATGAAACAGCAAAAAGTTTAGTTGAGCAGAACCGAAACCACCTTCATTATGAACCAGAATCTGATTTACACCCTAATCAAAGGTTGTTTTATTGCCTAATAAATTTCCCTGCAATTAAAAATAATGACGATTCGATCAAATCTTACAGCTTGAAGTCCGCTTTTGTTTTCGAAATTATTGTAATGTCTGAAGCCGGATAAATACCTTTGTTTGAATAGTGGCTTATGTTCAAACAATTCGATAATTCTTTTAACTTGTTTGAATCACCATCAATTAATGCCTCTTTTTTTGCCCTACTCCAGCCCTGAATTTGTTTCTCTCTATAGAAAGCCTGATCAATTCGCTGAAATTCTTCAACATATAATAATTCAATCGGAGGATGCTTCTTGGTAAAATTTGCTCCATTTCCATTCCAGTGGACATTCATTCTTCGATTCAGGTCATTGGTGCTCCCTGTATAGTATTTTCCATTTGAACAAAGAAGGATGTACATATAGCCTTTCATTACGTATATATGTTGTGATAAACGGAGATTGGATTAACGAAAATAAAGAAATTATTGATAGTATTGTTTTAGATGTTTCGCCAGTGGTTTCGACTCTGTTATTCTGTCGGTGGTTTCGACTCCGCTCAACCACCGTCAACTCCGTTATTCTGTCGGTGGTTTCGACTCCGCTCAACCACCGGAGAGGTGGGTCTTTGCAAGTGGAATTAGTTTACTGAATCAGTAAAAAGGTGGTTGAGCGGAGTCGAAACCACCTTTTATGAATCAGTAAAAAGGTGGTTGAGCGGAGTCGAAACCATCCTTTTAATTATCAGTAAAAAAAATCGGTTACTTGGAGTCGAGACCACCTGTGATACCCCTTACATCCTCACAACATCTCCCTCAGCTCCTCCAGATCAAATGGTTTGCCGGTGATATGGTTTTTTTCATCGAGCAGGTAAAGGGTAGGGGTGGCATAAATGGCGTAGTCCTTAACTGTCTGTCCTTCCCAGCCTTTGCCATCCATCAGGTGGATCCAGTTCAGTTTGTGTTCGGCAATCAGGGAATTGAGTGCGCTTGTTTCGCTGCCAATGACCACCGAAATTACCCTCAGCTGAAATTCGTCAGCCAGCTGTTTCAGGCCAGGAAGCATGCTGAGGCAGTGCGGGCAGCTCACCGACCAAAACAGCACTACGCTTTTTGCCGGTTGTTGTTTGCTGAGTACAAAAGGATTTCCGCTAAGGTCAACGGATATAATGTCCGGTGCAGGGGCTCCGTTCTTTACTTTTCTGAAAGGCGCAACACTGGCTTCAAGTTGCTGAAAAAGCGCGGGTTCCATACAGCTGCGGTCCAGTCGGGGCAGGGTGGCCAGGAAATCGGTCACCATGCCGAATCCCATGCCCGAAAATCCCCTGAGCAGGTAATCCAGCACAAACACATACATTTTGTCGCTTTCGGAGGCCAGTCCGAGCACCCTGTCAATCCCCTGCATAAATGCCAGCTGTGCCTCATTGAGGCTCATGCCCTGCCGCTGGTGCATAGACAGATAATCAATGACCTTACGGGTTAGTATGTCCGAATAAATCAGAGCCGTATCTTGAAAGTCAACACTTTTGAAAAAATCCCTGATCAGCAGGGCCCGCTGTTCGTCAAAGGGCAGACCCGGGTCTGTAACCGGACTCAGATCGGCCTTTATAAACCTCGAAGCCAAATCATTACTGTTTTTATTGATGATGGCAGCTGCTTTGTCATGAACTTCTGCTTGCAGCCGGGCGTATTCGGCCAGTGCCTGTTGATAAAACACAAGGTTATCGGGGTATTGCTGCAGCAGGGGTTTGATCAGTTCCTGAAGGAAACGGTTGTTGCTTTTCAACAGGTAATAATCATACCAGGCGGTATTGTCGTCGGAGCCTGTGAACCGGACAACATCTTCATCTCCAAAACCATCAGAATACAGTGACACTGATTGCCTGTCGAAAATAATCCTGATGGACTGTTTTTCGTCAGTTGACAATACGTACATTCCGGGTATGGCATCAGAATCCATTGAGAAGACAAAGTTGCCTTTGCGGTCAGTAACCGTCGAATCTACAGCTAGTTGCGCATCGCCTTTGATGAGCGACAACATGAGTTTTCGTGCGGTATAGCTACGAATGGTTCCGGAAATCTCAGTTTGTGCGTGGGCTGAAAGGGCAGGCAGCATGAACAGCACTGCAACGATCAGCAGTATTTTTATGAAGCGGATGTTGGATTGCATGGGAAAGCTTGTGTAAATCGTCCACAAAATAAACGAATTCTGCGCGAACAGAATATTTTATTCTGCTTCACTTTCAGTTAATGCCGTTTTTCCCTGCGCCACACTGAGATATTCATTCGGGCTTTTGCCCGTTTCTTTCCTGAATGCATTGATAAAAGCCGTTTTGGAGTTGAAGCCTGCTTCCTGGCCAAGGCCCCATAGCGAGAAGTTCTCCTTTCGCTCCTGCATCAGGCTGATAACTTTTTGCACCCGAAGGCTGTTGATAAACGTATTAAAATTGGTGCCATAGGTTTCGTTAATCACCCGCGACAGGTAGTTGGTGTTGGTTTCCAGCTGCATGGACAGGTCAGACAGGGTAAGTATTGGGTTGAGGTAGGGCTGTTGGGAAGCTATATGTTCGCGAAGCTTTTGTGCAAGCCCGCTCAGGTCTTTCCGATGCTGTTCCTTTGCAGGTTCGGATGACACTGCATCAGGAATATTTTGTCCTGAAAGTACCTGTTGCGACAGCACCGTATAAACAAGTTCGCCCTGAGCGTTACGCGACACAAGTGGTGCAACCACGATCCCGTAATAAGCCGTTGAAAACAGCAGAGCAACCATAAATACCACAAAAACAGCATGGTAATAGTGAAAGCCAACTACCGAAAGCAGCATGGCCACATCGGCCAGTACATAAAAGACTACAAACCCGGCCAGCACCCAGAGCATCCATCCGGGTCTGAAGGGGCTGATGTCGGAGTAATACTCCCTGAGGCGGCTGAGGTAGGTGGGAAATGTCTGGTAAACCGTGAGCGAATAGATAAACAGCTGAACCACTACCGTGCTGATGATGATGAAGTTGCCCCAGCGGATGAGCATGCTGGGGTTGCGGATGTCGGCCACGGGCAACTGTTGCCAGCTGAGTCCATAGTTGGTGTACCAGGCTCCGGCCAGAACGATCAGGAAGACTGAACCTACAAATGTCGCCGGAACATAATGCTTGAGCGACTGCGGAAATGGAGGCATGCTGAGCATAAACACCGATTTGATATAAATATAAAAGGAAGGGATAAAAAGCAGCAGCAAAATGGACCTGAAATAGATAAAAACAGTGTTAAAACGCAGCTGATCGGGGCTGAAACCTGCCAGAAAAAGAGCCCCGATAAACAAAAATATGGCCAGAAAACGTCTTGATATATCCCCAGTACGTGTAGAAATGAAGTACGACACCAAAGCCAGCAGCAGGAGCACACTTACTGAAGCGGTAATCAGGATTATTTCAAACATTACCATATCCATACCATTGATTGTTAGTGAAATACTTAGTTAGATCAAGTAGTGGCACTTCGGTTGATGCAGCGAAAATAGACAATTTCAATTCATGAATCCATACTACTACAAGAAATTATTTGGTACTGATTCATGAAATGAGACCATTTTCTGACGCGCTTTATTGCAGAGATATAGAAATGTTCTTAATATTGTTAAGAATTTGTTAATGAAATGCTGATGCCTCTTACGATATGATAGAATCGGAGCCGAGCCAAAAAAATAGCATGCCCCAAACTACAAAGGATAGCCGTTAATCATTTTACAAACCAACTTAATTTACTAAGGACATGGACAAACATGATTTTTCCGAAGGACTTAGATTAAACCAATTCATTAATTACAAAAATCAACACGTATGAAAAAGATTCTATTTTTATTACTAACCTCACTTATTGTCTCAAGCAATATTTTGGGGCAGGTAAACAACTATGGCTTTTCACATAGTGTTGGCACCTACGAAGCTTTAGTAGGGGGCACAAGCATTATTGCTGCCCTAACTGACGATGACAACTCAGCAGCCACTAACATTGGTTTTGATTTTGTATATAATAGCACAAATTTTACACAGTTTGTTGCAAATTCCAATGGACATATCAGACTCGGTTCTTCTGCTCCTACTAGTAATTTTTCTCCCATATCAACTGCAGGTAACACAAACGCAATCTCGTTTTTTGGCCGGGATGGTATGACAGGTGGTGCTGTAAGGTACTTGTTAACAGGTGTTGCACCTGATAGGATTTTAACAATAGAGTATCCAGATTATCGAGTTTCTTATTCAAGCACAACAAACACATTAAGTGCCCAGATTAAATTGTATGAAACTACCAATGTGATCGAAATCATCTATGGAAGTTCGGCCAGGAATGCCACCTATACTGCTCAGGTGGGTATCAGGGGAGGTAGTGATGCTACTGACTACAATAACCGCACGACTAACTCAGATTGGGCAGCAACCACGGCAGGAAGTTCAAGTACTAGCACAGTAACATTGTCAATTACAGTGTTCCCTGTGAGCGGCACTACATTTACATGGTCGCCTCCTGCTCCAATGGCCTTTGCTTCCTCCACTACCGAGCAAGCATCAACAGCCAATACCACCATGGGGGCCATTAACCAGGAGGTTATCAGGCTGAATGTTATCACCACAGGTGCATTAAGTCCATTCGATGTTACTTCAATTACCTTCAGTACTGCCGGTTCAACCAATGCAGCTGATATAGCGAATGCGAAAATATACTACACAACCAACACCACTTTTGCTACAACAACTCAGTTTGGAAGTACAGAAGTGAGTCCCAGCGGGACATTCACAGTAAGCGGGTCAAGGACCTTAGCCATAGGTAACAACTATTTCTGGCTTGCTTATGATATAGCGGCTGGAGCTACTGATGGAAATGTGTTGGACGGACAATGTACGCAATTTGTCACATCTGAGGAAAAAGCTGTCAGGGTTCCCACTGAGACGAATCCTGCCGGTGTACGTACAATTCTGGCGCCATTATCGGGTAACTATAATGTAGGTACAGGTGAAGTATATACGACCTTAACTGGTGCCGGAGGGCTTTTCAGCAACATCAACGCACTTGGACTCAGCGGCAACCTGACCGCTATTATTACAACCGACCTCACCGAGCCTGGAACATTTGCCCTAAACCAATGGACCGAAACTGGAGCAGGAAACTACACAGTTACAATTCAACCCAGTGAGGCGGTAAGCAAAACCATTTCCGGGGATTATTCCGGAGGTCTGCTTCGCTTAAACGGTGCTGACAGGGTAACTATTGACGGTCGTTTTGGCGGTTCGGGAAATTATCTGACCATACAAAACACCAGTAATGAACCGAATACAGCAGCAATTCAATTGGTAAGCCTCGGAGCAGGAGTAGGTGCCACCGATAATACCATCCGGAATTGTAACATCGCCGCTGGAAGCAATACAGTCACATCAACATTTGGGATATTTGCAGGTGGAGCCAGTATCAGCACTTATGGCACAGGTAGTAATAACGATGATCTGACAATTATACAGAATGTGGTAACAAAGGCGTTTTATGGTATTTATGCAGTTGGTGTTGTCACCACAGGTGTACTGGACAACCTGGTTATCAATGAAAATACAATTGGAAGCTCAACTGTTACGGATGTGATTTCTAACAGAGGGATTCAGGTTGGCAATGCCACTAATGTCCAGGTTAATCAGAATACGGTATTTGGATTCAGGAGCAACAGCACAACAATTCAGATAACCGGTATAGAGTTTTCCACAAATGTTGTAAATGCAACGATTTCAAGAAATCTTATTTACGATCTACAATATACTGAAACCTTAAACAAAGCAGGACAGGGGATCAGTATAAGCACAGTCTCGAACTCGAACATTGAAATATCGAACAATGTCATTCACAGCTTGAAGGGACATGGTTCACAAACTGCTTCCAATAATAGCTGGGGAATTATGATTATGGCTGGAAGTCAGATTGGTGTTTATTATAACAGTATCAATATGACTGAAACTTTCGGAAACACAAACACCAACATCCATGGGGGTATTTATGTTGCTTCCGGAGTAAGTAATTTGTCCGTACAGAATAACGTAATTGCTAGTCAGGCAGCATTTGGTGTGTTCTACAATGTTTATAGCTTAGCTGCAAATACTGCTTACACTGCAATTAACTATAATGACTACTTTGTTAATGGAGTCCTGCCGGCTAATACGACCAGACATGTAGGATATTTGACAACGCCGCGAACAACCCTGGCCGATTGGCAAACAGCAACAACCCAGGATGCCAACTCCATTAGTGCTGATCCTCAATTCCTGTCAGAAATCAATCTCCAGCCTTTCACTGGCTCACCGGTATTGGCAACAGGAACCCCCATTGTGGGTATTGCCACTGACTATACCGGCGCAGTGCGCAGTTTAACAAATCCATCTATTGGTGCCTTTGAAAGTGGACAGGCTCCAGCCGCAGTGGGTTGGGCCAATCTCCAATGGCCACCTACCGCCATCATAACCGAAGGCCAAACCTTTACTGCTTATGCACGGGTATGGCAAGATGGTGTAACTCCTGGCCCGGGACCTGGTGCCGGTATCGAAAGCTGGTTTGGTTGGAGTGCCACCAATACTGATCCTGCAACATGGTCTAACTGGATTTCAGGATCATACAATATGGACCATGGTAATGATGATGAATGGATGGCCAATATTGGAGCAGGGATAACCACCGGAACCTATTATTATGCCAGCCGCTTCAGGACTATCGGTGGCACCTTCCAATATGGTGGTTATTCAGCCGGTTTCTGGAATGGCACGACTAACGTTTCAGGTGTGCTGACGGTCAATCCGTATACCGTAACTTCCTTTCCATGGACTGAAACTTTTGAAGATGACTCCCCATCAAGAACTGCATGGTCACAGATTCAGGAAGTAGGAGCTGGTAGTTGGACATATGTAGCAGGATCGAGTGGTGGTAGTATAACTAATGCCTATGCAGGAACCAAGAATGCACGCTTTGTGTCAACCTCTGGAACTGCTTCTCCTATTACCAAGCTAATAAGCCCGCCTATTAACCTTACAGGGGTTGTTTCTCCAGAGGTTAATTTCTATTACGGACAAGAATTTTGGACACCAGATCAAAATGAAACCAAAGTTTACTACCGTATAAGTTCCGGTGATCCATGGGTCGAAATTGCTCATTATACCACAAATATTGCTGCATGGACTGGGGTAACATTAGCTTTGCCTAACCCTTCAGCAACCTATCAGATTGCTTTTGAGGGCATTAATAATTATGGTTATGCCAATGTTGTTGATAATGTAACAGTTCGGGGTTCCAATACCTGGAATGGTACTGTTAGTACCGACTGGACTGTATCAGGCAACTGGACTGGAGGAGTTCCCGGTGCAACAAATTCTGTTGTTATTGGTGTAGCACCCAACAATCCATTAATATCAAACGCTGTTACGGTAAATAACCTTACAATAAATGGGGGTGTACTGAGTGTTGGAAACGGTGGCCAGCTCACTGTAAACGGAGCGTTAACAAACAATGCCGGTATCACTGGTCTTGTGCTGCAGTCCAATGCTTCAGGGACCGGATCGCTGATGCACAATACATCTGATGTAGCTGCAACCATTAAGCGTTACATCACCGGAGGTCAGTACCACTTTGCTTCGGTACCGCTCACCGCTGCTGCCAGCCCAACCGCAGCCCTGTTCATTCATTCCTATCTATGGAAGTACGATCCCACCTTACCGGATTGGGTGAAATACCTGAATGAGGCAGACGCTCTTACAGAAACACAGGGTTATATGCTGTGGTACACCGGAGCCAACACCACCTACAGCTTTGCAGGCAATATGAATAATGACGCCTTTACGGCTGCTACACCAGGAGGTGTGGGAACATTCAACTTAGTTCCAAACCCATACCCATCAGCAATAGACTGGGATGCCTTAGCAGGCTGGACCAAGACCAATGTTGCCAACGCTACCTATATTTACAACAACACTCAGTATGCTTCGTATGTTGGGGGTGTTGGAACGAATGGTGGTACCAATATTATTCCTGCCGGCCAGGGCTACTTTGTGCAGGCCAGCGGTGGTGTTGGAACCCTTGCCATGAACAACGACGTAAGGGTACACAGCAGCCAGGCCTTCTTTAACGAGCCAGTGATCAACGACCTGTTCCGCGTGGCCGTATCAGTCAACGGAGAATCGGATGAAACAGTTGTACGCTTCACCGAAAGCGCTACAGCTTCGTTCGACAGCCAGTACGATGCAGCCAAACTGTACGGTCATGCAAGTGCACCACAACTCTACACCATGGCAGCCGACAACCAGATGCTCAGCATCAACAGTCTGGCAATGACCGAAGGTGGCGTATCCGTGCCTTTGTCCTTCGAGTTTACATCTGATGGCGAAATCACCCTTCAGTTCAGCGGTGTGGGCAGCTTCAATGAGCAACAGGCCATCTTTATCGAAGACCTGTTCACAGGCTCGATGACCAACCTGCGCCAACATGGCAACTACAGCTTCAACCATCTGGTGAGCAACGATCCTGACCGCTTCCTGCTGCACTTCCGCGACATCACAGGCCTTGACGAGTCAGGCGCCGGATGGCAGGTATGGGCCAACGACCGCAAGGTATATGTCAACATCCCCGAACTGAACGGTCAACGTGTCAGCATCGAGATGTTTGATGTACTTGGCAGCCGCCTCTACAGCAACGAAGGTGTGTTGAGCAGCCCGACCATTATCCGCGCCATGAACAGTGGAGTGGCTATTATCAGGGTAAGTTCAGCCAGCAGGGTTTACACAACTAAGATATTCATCCAATAATACGATACGACCATGAAAAAGCATTTAAGAAACATGCTGTTGGTCAGCGCCATGATGGTAGCCAGTCAGGTTTTGTTAGCCCAGCCACCGGATCCGCCGGCTGACCCAAGCGATGGTGGCGGCCCCATTGGCGGTGGCGCACCCATAGGCACCGGAATCGGCATACTGCTCACCCTTGGAGCCGCTTATGGCGCCAAGAAGGTGTACAAAGCCTGGAAAAACCGGGAAGATCTCGAGGAGTAGTTGCGTGTTGCGTGTTGCGTGTTTCGGGTTCCGAGTTACGGGTTACGGGTTACGGGTTGCGGGTTCCGGGTTAGTTTAACTCGCAACCCGCAACCCGGAACTAAGTCAGAGGTTGTCCTAACGGACGGCCTCTGTTTTTACGTTTATTGAAGCGAAAGGGGATAAAAAGCAGCAGCAAAATGGACCTGAAATAGATAAAAACAGTGTTAAAACGCAGCTGATCGGGGCTGAAACCTGCCAGAAAAAGCGCCCCGATAAACAAAAATATGGCCAGAAAACGTCTTGATATGTCCCCCGTACGTGTAGAAATGAAGTACGACACCAAAGCCAGCAGCAGGAGCACACTTACTGAAGCGGTAATCAGAATTATTTCAAACATTACCATATCCATACCATTGATTGTTAGTGAAATACTTAGTTAGATCAAGTAGTGGCACTTTGGTTGATGCGGCTAAAATAATCAATTTCGATTCATGAATCCATACTACTACAAAAAAATATGTGGTACTGATTCATGAATTCAGACCAATTTGCCGGATAATTTATGGCGCTGGTTGAAAAATGTTTATTAATATTGTGCGAATTTGACTGTGATATGCCACAAATGCGTACGATATTCCGGGATAGGTAGCGGAGTTACATCCTAATTTGGAAACGACCGGGGCCGCTAACAAAGAAACATCATCAATTTAGTAACCAACATTAACACACTATGCACAAACATGATTTTTACGAAGGACTTAGATCTAACCAATACATTAATTTCAAAACTTAACTTGTATGAAACGATTATTATTTTTACTTTCTCTCTTCCTTGTGTTCCAGGTGACACAGGCGCAGGTAACAACAAATGGAGGTTCAGGACTTGATCCAACCTATCCGAGCCTTGCTGCTGCCATCACTGCACTGAATGCAGCAACTATTTCCAGTCCTGTGGTTATCACCTTAACTGGTGCTGAAACAGCACCTGCTGGAGGTTACTCAATCACAGCAAGTGGTGATGCAACAAACACAATTTCAATCCAAGGAAGCAGCAGCACGATTACTGCAGGTCTTCAAGTTGCAGGAGTTCAATCGGATGCTATTTTTAAGATAGTTGGTGGTGATTGGATTACCATTCAAAATTTTACAATGCAGGAGAATGCAGGTAACACAGTTACAACACCTATAGGCTCTCAAACAATGACCGAATATGGTGTCGCATTGTTTTTGGCAACAGCAACCAATGGTGCTCAAAACAACACCATACAAAATAATACCATTTCCCTCTCAGCAGCATATCCGAATGCGATTGGTATTATGTCAACATCCTCAAATTCATCCACACACGGAACTTTAGCTGCTACTTCTTCAGCAGGTACAAACTCTTTCAATAAATTCTACTCCAATACAATTTCAAATGTTGCCTACGGAATGTATTTTATTTGCGAACCAATGACTGCAACTATTTTTGAAACAGGTATTGATATTGGTGGTTCTTCCTCCTCAACGGCAAATACCATAACTTTTGGAATTGCTTCAGCAACAACTTTTTCAAACTTAAACCGTTTTTCTGGTACTTTGCCTGCCGGTATAACATTCCGTAACGGCGGTGCTGGAAACATCGTCAGGTTTAATTCCATTACTTCCAATGCACTTGCCTACGCGCAGTCTGGTGGAATTGGTGGTATTGTTACAACAATTGGAACCGCTGCTACCGGCATAACCTATACTTCTAACTGGAGCAACAACACCATTACCCTTTCCAACAACGGAATAACCGCCATTGCGGGTATTGATTTTGGCTATGGCTTAAGTACGGGTACAATTATTTCGAGCAATAATACTATTACAATTAACCAGGCAACTTCTGCTGCTGCTTCTGCATCTATTACAGGTATTAGAGCAAATTACACTTCAGCGACAAATACATTAAATTCTAATACCATAACTGTTAATCAAAATCCAACAACAGCAGGGGCAGTTACAAGTGCTGTTACAGGTATTACAGCCGCAGGTATTGGAACAACCGTTAATGTTAACAGCAATATTATCACATTTAAACAAGCTGCTCCAGGCGGTACTGCTACTTATGGTTCAGGCGCTATCACTTACATCTCTGTTGCTGCCGGTTCGGGTACAGTTAATGTAGATTATAATGACTTAAACACAACAGGCTCTCTTTTAAGGACAACAGGAACTACTTATGGAATCAATCACGGAGGAACCTTTACTACCGCATTTTCCTGCTCCAACAATAATATTAATATTGACAGAAGCGGAGCAAGCGCAACTTCAGGGACTTTCTATGCAACGTATTCATTTTCAAGTTCAAATATTACGAACTACAATATGAATAATAATACCATTGTCCTGAATTCAATAAGCAGTGGTTTAACCTGTGGAATTTACAATGGTGATGGCGGTACCCCTACCAAAAATCTCAACAATAATAACATTTCAATTACAGGTTCGGGCACAACGCTAAACGGTATTTATATCGGTTATGGAACTTGCAACGTGAGTGGGAATACTATTTCATTATCTTCTTCACAAGTTACACCTACCATTGTTGGAATATTTACTGTTTCTTCAGCAACCCTCTACAACATCAATAACAATACATTCCCGACTCTATCAGCTTCTGCAGCAGGTGCAAGCGGGCCAACAATAGCGGCAATCAGAATTGCGGCAGGTACGGGAAATACGGTATATTCAAACACAATAATCACTGCTACAACAGGTGCAGGCTCCGGAAGTGCTACCATAGGCGGTATTGAAATTACCGGAGGTGTATCTACCAATGTTTATAAGAACAAAATCTACGGACTTTCCACTTCTTGTTCTGGTGCATCAACCCGTGTTAGCGGTATTACAATTTCGGGTGGCGGTACAACTACTCCATTTAATACCGTATACAACAACCTCATTGGCGATTTAACCGCCCCGGCAGCAACCAACACCGATGCCATCCGTGGAATTAATATCACCTCAACCACAGCGTCAAGTACAAACAATATTTACTACAACACAGTTTACCTCAATGCCAGCTCAACCGGCACCAATTTTGGTACAACAGGTATTTTTCATACCACAAGTACCACCGGTACCACAGCTAACTTGACCTTGCGGAACAACATCATTGTAAACAACTCAACTGCAAGTGGCACGGGGCTGGTAGTAGCGTACAGGAGGAGTGCCGGAACCGCCAGTGCGCTTGCTAACTACAACAGTGCATCGAACAACAACTTATTCTATGCTGGTACACCAAGTGCAACCAATTTGATTTATTCAGATGGCACAGGCACTGCGCAAACGATCGCACAATATAAAGGCGGTGTATTCACTGCCGGAACGATTGCACCCCGCGATGCTGCATCATTTACCGAAAACCCTGTTTTTCAGAGCACAACCGGCAGTAGTCCAAATTACCTTAAAATTGACCTAACCACCCCAACTCAGATTGAGAGCAGCGGTCAGGCAATAGCAGGAATTACCGATGACTACTGGGGAACGGTAAGAAACGTCACCACACCCGATGTGGGTGCATTTGAAGGTGATATGACACCTCCAGCGAACTTGACGTTTGTTTCATCAACCACTGAACAGGCATCTACTTCTTTTACAGTTGTTGGCGCAACTAATCAGCAGATCATCAGATTATTGGTCGTTACCGAGGGTACTGAGAATCCATTTGCTGTTAATTCTATAACTTTTAACACAGCAGGTTCAACCTCAGCAGCAGATATAGCCAATGCAAAGGTGTTTTATACAGACGCAGCAACTTTTGCTACGACCACACAGTTTGGTAGCACAGCAGTTAGTCCAAGTGGTTCGTTTACCGTAACAGGATCACAAACCTTAACTACCGGCAATAATTATTTTTGGCTTGCCTATGATATTGCAGGAGGGGCGACAATAGGAAACGTGGTGGACGGACAATGTACGCAGTTTGTTACTTCAGAAGCAAAAACGGTGAGGGTGCCTGATGTTACTGATCCGGCAGGATCAAGGAATATTAGAGGGCCACTTGCTGGTACCTACGAAGTTGGCGCAGGTAAAGATTATACAACTATTACCCAGGCTGTTACTGACCTGAATATTCTTGGGGTGAGTAGTGCAGTTACCTTCCTGTTGACTGATGTAAGTTACTCAACTGGTGAGACCTTCCCTATCATAATTCAAAAGCCTGTCAGAACCAACCCAACAGACCTTGTAACCATAAGGCCAAAGGCAGGAGTTTCATCTGTGGTTTCAGGAAGTTCAACAACAGGTATCCTTGTACTTATGGGTGCTGATTATATTGTCGTTGACGGATCAAACTCAGGCGGAACAGATAGAAGCCTCACCTGGGAAAATACTAACACGACAGCTAGCACCTATGCAATTGGATTGTTCCATAACGGTACAGTTGGTGCATCAAACAATGTCATCAAGAATAACATAGTGAAGGCAGGAAGCAAAACAGTTGCAACAACCTGGGCCATTATATTGAATACAGCAGGTGGTGGATACAACAACATCACCATACAGAATAATGAGCTGTTAAATGCCTACCTTGGTATGCAATTTGCGGGTATTTCAGGAAATGCCGCAACCAACGGACTCGTTACACAGAATGTGTTTGGAAGTGATGATGATGCTGTTACTTTGGGTAACAGAGGAATTCTTACCTCCTTCGTTGACGGCCTAACCTTTTCTAACAATGTGGTTAAGAACCTGAAAACAGGCAATAATCCTACTGGATTGATAGTTTCAACATCTTCTATTAACAGTAGCATTACTGCAAATACAATTTCCGGCATTATTTATACAGGCACAAGCGGTTTTGGTGGAAAAGGTATTGATATTAACACCACTATTGCAAACAGCAACCTTACAATAGCCAATAATGTCATCAGCAATATTAGAGGAGATGGCTGGAGTGCTCTTACTGGTGATGGAATTGTAGGCTTGAGGGTGCTTGGAACTACTGGCGGATTGAAAATTTACTACAATTCGATCAACATGTACGGAACTGCGGCTGGATATAATGCAGCTACTTTATCGGCAGGTATGTACTTCCCTTCGGGAATTACAAATGTTGATCTCCGTAACAACATCATTGCCAATTCCATTGTAAATACTGCAAATGGAGGCGCAAAAGCCTATGCTATATACAATGCAGGGGCTAGTACAGTGTTTTCTACAATCAACCACAATGATTACTTTGCATCAGGCACGCAAGGTGTTTTAGGCTTCCTCGGTTCAGATAGAGCGAATATCGCCGCATGGCAAACTGCAACGACCCAGGACGCCAACTCCATCAGTGCTGATCCTCTATTCAGATCCAACACAAACCTGCAGCCCTTTAATGGATCCCCCCTTATTGATGCTGGTACACCAATAGTTGGAATTGATGTTGACTATTTAGGTGACGACCGTGATGACACTAATCCTACAATAGGTGCTTACGAAAACGGCTACAATCCACCCGCAGTTGATTGGGCCAATGTACAATGGCCACCTAATGGCAATATATTAGAAGGACAAACCCATACAGTTTATGCTCAGGTTTATGAATCTGGTGTGACAGAAGCTCCTGGTCAGGGTGCAGGAATTGAATGTTGGATTGGATACAACAATGCTGATACTGATCCCTCCACATGGGCTGAAGCCAATTGGACAGTTGCAAGCTTTAATACTCAATTTGGTAATAATGATGAGTATGCAGCCGCTATTGGAGGTAACCTGGCAGCCGGAACTTATTATTATGCCAGCAGATTCAGGATTACTGGCGGCTTATACCAGTTTGGAGGTTATAATGGAGGATTCTGGAATGGTGAAACCAACGTTTCAGGTGTGCTGACGATTACTAATAATGACATTACTTGGGCTAATTTGCAGTTTCCATCCGACGCAACGATAGGTTATGGCGGAAGTGCCGATATTTATGCCAGGGTATTTGTGCCATCCGTGACGCCCACAGCAGGAGCATCAGCTGCCATCCAGGCATGGATTGGTTGGAGTACCCTTGACACTGATCCGGCTACATGGACTAACTGGACAGTTGCCGGATTTAACTCTCAGCAAGGAAACAATGACGAATATGCGGTAACCATTGGATCCGCATTGCCTGTTGGAACATATTATTATGCAAGCAGGTTTAAATTCCGTGATGATGACTTTGTTTATGGAGGATATTCTGGCAGCGGAGGCGGTTACTGGGACGGCGTAACCAATGTTTCCGGAGTGTTGACGGTGAATACCATTTTCCCTTGGGAGGAAGATTTCCAGAGCGGCACTTTCCCGCCAACCAACTGGACACGATCACAGGGTTTACTTGCAAACCCGACAGTTTTAACCGGGACTACATCAAGCTGGGTACAAGATGGTTTTGGAAATATTGGAACAACTGGATCAGCAAAATTGAATATATGGTCAACTACACCAAAAGAGTGGCTGTTTACTCCGACGATTGATCTTGGTGACGGCTCAGTTGATTATGAGTTGGCATTTGACATTGCTTTAGCTGATTTTGGAGCAGCAGCTCCCCCTGATTTAAATGGTGTTGACGATAAATTTGCTGTTGTTATTTCAACAGATAATGGAGTTACATGGACATCAGCCAATACCTTGCGTCTATGGGACAATGCAGGTTCACCTTACGTGTACAACAATATTCCACATACTGGGGAGAATGTTGTGTTGGATCTTTCCTCATACAGTGGTTTGGTAAAATTTGGTTTTTATGGTGAATCAACCATATCAAATGCGGACAATGACCTGTTTGTAGATAATGTGATAATCAGGACATCTGCAACTACATGGAACGGAACCGCGGACAACAACTGGAGCAATAATGCGAACTGGAGCAATGGCTCACCTTTAGGTGGCAATGCTGTCATTGGGGCATCTGCAAACAACCCGGTTCTTAGTGGAACAGCCACTGTAAATAATCTTACAATTAACGCGAGTACGGTGCTAAGCATAGCCAACGGCGGTCAGCTCACGGTTAACGGTGTGCTCACCAACAGTGCCGGCAATGCTGGTCTTGTGCTGCAATCCAATGCTTCGGGCACAGGATCGCTGATTCACAACACGGCTGATGTTGCTGCTACTATTCAGCGCTACATCACCGGCGGGCAATACCATTTTGCTTCGGTGCCGCTCACCGCTGCAGCCAACCCGACAGCTGCATTGTTCATGAATTCTTATCTATGGAAGTACGACCCAACCATACCTGATTGGGTTAAATACCTCAATACAACGGATGCGTTGACAGTTGATCAGGGTTATATGATCTGGTACACCGGAGCCAACACCACCTACAGTTTTGCTGGCAACATGAACAACGGGGCCTTCCCAGCTGCCACACCAGGCGGTGCCGGAACCTACAACTTAGTTCCGAACCCCTACCCATCAGCAATTAACTGGACTGCTGCAACCGGCTGGACCAAGACCAATGTTGCTAATGCTACCTATATTTACAACAACACCCAGTATGCTTCGTATGTTGATGGTGTAAGTGCCAACGGTGGAACCAACATCATTCCTGCCGGCCAGGGCTTCTTTGTTAGGGCCACCGGTGCCGCAACCCTTGCCATGAACAACAGCGTGCGCACACACAGCAGCCAGGCCTTCTTTAACGAGCCTGTGATCAACGACCTGTTCCGCGTGGCCGTATCGGTCAACGGAAAATCGGATGAAACAGTTGTACGCTTCACCGAAAGCGCCACCGCTTCCTTCGACAGCGAGTATGATGCAGCCAAACTGTACGGTCATGCCAGTGCACCACAACTCTACACAATGTCTTCTGACAGCGAGATGCTCAGCATCAACAGCCTCTTGATGACCGAAGGCGGTGTGTCGGTTCCGTTGAGCTTTGAGTTCAGCGCTGATGGCGAGATCACCCTGCAGTTCAGCGGTGTGGGCAGCTTCAGCGAGCAACAGGCCATCTTTATCGAAGACCTGTTCACAGGCTCGATGACAAACCTGCGCCAACATGGCAACTACAGCTTCAACCATCTGGTAAGCAACGATCCCGACCGCTTCCTGCTGCACTTCCGCGACATCACAGGCCTTGACGAGTCAGGCGCCGGATGGCAGGTGTGGGCCAACGACCGCAAGGTATATGTCAACATTCCCGAACTGAACGGTCAACGTGTCAGCATCGAGATGTTTGATGTACTTGGCAGCCGCCTCTACAGCAGCGAAGGTGTGTTGAGCAGCCCGACCATTATCCGCGCCATGAACAGTGGAGTGGCTATTGTGAGGGTAAGTTCAGCCAACAGGGTTTACACAACTAAGTTATTCATCCAATAATACGATACGACCATGAAAAAGCATTTAAGAAACATACTGTTGGTCAGCGCCATGATGGTAGCCAGTCAGGTTTTGTTAGCCCAGCCACCGGAACCGCCGGTTGACCCGAGTGCGGGTGGCGGCCCCATTGGCGGTGGCGCACCCATAGGCACCGGAATAGGTATCCTGCTCACCCTTGGAGCCGCTTATGGCGCCAAAAAGGTGTACACTGCCTGGAAGAACCGGGAGGATATTGAGGAATAGGTTCTGGTTACTAGTTGCTGGTTACTAGTTGCTAGTTGCTAGTTGCTGGTTACTAGTTGCTGGTTTCTGGATACTGGTTTCTGGGTTCTTGGAACTAAGTTTCGGGTTCAGGGTTGCGGGTTGATGTTCAGCCCGGGGCTCTGGACCCGATTTTTTTCTGGGTACTGGTTGCTGGTTGCTGGTTTCTGGTTGCTGGTTTCTGGTTTCTTGTTCCTTGTTAGTCAATGCCTGAATAGCGTTGACTGGTTTTGATGGTGGTTTCAGCAGGTAAACGGTGGTTTCGACTCATTTCGACAAGCTCCCTTCGACGGGCTCCCTTCGGCAGGCTCAGGCATCGCAGGGCATCGCAATGCAAGCCGCTCAACCACCATCGGCTCCGCTCAACCACCAGGGAAGTCTTCTTCAATCAACACTCAGCCAGATCTTAAATCTTAGATCGTCACTCATCGATCTTAAATATATGAAATTTAAAAATATATGATTTTCGAGCCTCGACATTTCGACAAGCTCATTTCGACAGGCTCAATGCATCGCAACGCATCGCACGCTCAGCTTAAAATTGCCGATTTTTGAAGTGGCTTTTGGAAGCGGTGGTTTCGACTCCGCTCAACCACCGTCGACTCCGCTCAACCACCGTCGACTCCGCTCAACCATCAGGGAAGTCTTCTTCAATCAACACTCAGCCAGATCTTAAATCTTAGATTGTCACTCATCGATCTTAAATATATGGAATTCAGAGATTTTTGATTTTTGAATTGGCTGATTCGCCACCTGAGATCTCTTTGCTACGAGAAAAAGTTCACGCAACGAACGCAACGAAAAGTACCGCGCTGCGCCCGCTGCGAGAAAAAGAAAAAAATTTCACGCTGCGCCCGCCGCGAGAAAAGAGAAAAATGTTTCACGCTGCGCCCGCTGCGAGAAAAGAAGAATTTCACGCCGCGCCCGCCGCGAGAAATGAGAAAAATGTTTCACGCTGCGCCCGCCGCGAGAAATAATTTATGATTGTTGAATTGGCTGATTCGCCACCTGAGATCTCTTCGCTACGAGAAAGAGCCCACGCAACGAACGCAACGAAAAGTACCGCGCTGCGCCCGCTGCGAGAAAAGAAGAATTTCACGCCGCGCCCGCCGCGTGAAATAATTTATGATTGTTGAATTGGCTGATTCGCCACCTGAGATCTCTTCGCTACGAGAAAGAGCCCACGCAACGAACGCAACGAAAAGTACCGCGCTGCGCCCGCTGCGAGAAAAGAAGAATTTCACGCCGCGCCCGCCGCGAGAAAAGAGAAGAATATTTCACGCCGCACCCACAGCGAGAAATAATTTAGCATTTTTGATCGATGTTTTTTTAATTGCCGACTTATGAAGTGGCAATGTCTGATTAGCGTTGACCGGTTACCCTTCAAAGATCATTTCGGGTTAAGCTATTTTCCGCAATTTTGCCCCTAGGGCATATGCCAATGTGAAACAAACCATATAAGAAAATCCATACCCTGTAGGGGTTATACACCCTTATTATTGACCAGCCGAAGCGTTTGTTCATCTGTGCCGGCCGCTAAAAATCTAAATCGTCTGTGATAGGTTACTTTTTGCTCATAAGCCTGCTGAACGTTTGATTCTACTGTAAATCTATTTAAGGACAAGACAGGGCAACAATCTTCAAATCTTCAAATTGTCAAATCCTTGAATCTTGTCCGCCACAGCGGATCAAACCTCCCAACCTTATTCTTTTACATTCGCCCATCAACGCTAAATAATTAAACTGCTTTACGAGTTAATAGAAAAATGTAGGTACATATAGACAGTTCCATATGTTAAAAAATTGCATTCGAGTAAAAAAAGTTATAATATTGCACGAGGAAGTACATTCCCCAAAAGACAAAAATTTGTTTCACTCAGCATCTTTCAGAATGAAAGTGGCTGGAGTTTAATAAAATAACAATATGATGATCAAAAATTCATTATTTAATCCAACTATTAATTAACGTAAATTTATGGCTATGAAAAAACAGTTACTCATTTTAGTCGTATTTCTTATCTGGACACAGAGTTCATGGGCACAGCTCAGCGGGATAAAAACCATCCCGGGAGATTACCCTACTATTGCCGCAGCAGTCACTGCCCTTAATGGCGCAGGGGTTGGATCTGGCGGGGTTACGTTTAATGTGGCAGCAGGCCACACCGAAACCGTTGCCGCGCCAATCTCACTCACGGCAACAGGCACACTTGCCAACCCAATCACTTTTCAAAAAAGTGGTGCAGGGGCCAATCCTTTGATTACTGCATATTTAGGGACAGCCACACCTTCTTCAGCTGTTCAGGATGGTATCTGGAATTTTGTAGGATCTGATTACACCACTATTGATGGAATCGATTTGCTAGACCCAAATACCACAAATCCAGGGACTATGGAGTATGGGTTTGCCTTTTTCAGGGCATCGGCAACTGATGGCTGCCAGAACAACATCATCAGAAACTGTGTTGTAACTCTGAGCAGGGTCAATAATGACGCTGGCGCAGGCCCGTCTTTTGAAGGATCAAAAGCCATTAATGTGGTTAATGCTACTGTTGCCGCTCAGGCAACTGCGCTCACACCAACAAGCGCGGCAGGCACAAACTCCTTCAATAAATTCTACGGAAATACACTTCAGCAATGCAATTATGGCATCGTTTTAAATGGCCATGCCGACGTTTCTCCATTCACTTTGGGTGACACAGGAAATGACATCGGAGGTGTTGCACTATCAACCGGAAACACAATCCTCAATTTTGGAGGCGCAGCCGCAGCAATCAATCCAGCTGCAGCCATACGCATCAATAACCAATGGGGCGCGAATATTTCGTATAACACCATTGACAACAACAATGGATCAGGCGCCAACCACCCCAATGTACTCAGGGGCATTTATGCACAGGCAGGAACCAGTGCAAGTGTTACCATTAACAACAACAACCTTAATATTAAAGGAGGTGGTACCACACATCTGGTGTATATGATTGAAAATGCTATCGGAAGCACTGCTGCCGGCAATACAGTCAATATCAATAACAATACACTTACAGGCAGCTACCTGACTGCAACTTCCGGCACACTTTACGGTATTTGGAGTTCGGCAAGCGCTGCAACGGTCAATATCAACAACAACACTGTTCAAAACATTGCGTATAGCGATGCAGCACTTGCGGGTTCAGGTATCATTTATGGCATCTTCAATAGTGGTTTAGCCACTACGGTAAATACAAACCAGAATCTGGTGAACAACATTACCCGCACTGGGACAACCGGAGGTACAACCATCGGTGTGTACATTTCATCCGGAGTAAACCAGAATGCAAACGGGAACACCATTACCAACATGAGTATTGATGGCACAGGAACTTCAAGCACAATGTATGGTATACAAACTTCAGGCTCAACAGGCGCTGTAATTGTTGCCAACAACAACCTGATTCATTCATTGAGTTGCTTAAAAACGACAGGTAGCGGTACACTTTATGGGATGTACAACATTTCTTCGCCACCGAATGAAACTTACAACAACAATATAATCAGGAACCTGACGCATAACGGTACCGGTACAATGTACGGACTATATGCATTTACTACCTCTGGCACACGTACTGTGGCCAACAACCTGATTCACTCCCTGACTACAGGCGGTACAACAATCTCAGGCATCCAGATGTCAAGCAGTTCGCCGACCATTCACACAAACAAAGTGTACAACATTCAGAGCACATCAACAGGAGCCCCAACAGTATCAGGTATTGCGATCACAAGTATGGGATCTCCGGGTGCTGCCAATGTATATAATAACCTTATTGGCGACCTGAAAGCCCCTGCGGCCAGTTCATCTTCAGCAACTGCTCCAACCCTGAGAGGTATTAACCTGACAACAACCTCTACCGGTCCGGTGAATCTATCGTATAACACCATTCACCTGAATGGCAGCACAACAGGCGCCAACTTTGCTACCTGCGGTGTTTTTGCCACAACCTCAGCAACTGCAACCGCTGCCGAGTTGTTTATGCGAAACAATATCATTGTAAACAAATCAACTCCTGCTGGTATCGGTTTTACAGTTGCTTATCAAAGATCATCTACAACATTTACCAACTATAACAATGCTTCGAACAATAACTTGTTCTTTGCAGGTACACCCGGGGCAACCCGTTTAATTTATTATGACGGAACCAACGCATCACAATCACTTGGAGCATTCAAAGGACTGGTTACTCCCCGTGAGTCAAGCTCAATTACTGAAGATCCGCCGTTTAAGAGCATAGCCGGAGCAAGTGCTGACTTTCTGCACATCAATGAGCTGATTGCTACTCAGCTTGAAAGCGCCGGGATTCCGATTGCCGGAATTACAGTTGACTATGATGGCAACACTCGTCATACCACAATGCCCGACATTGGCGCGGATGAGTTTGCCGGAATTCTGCTCGACTTGTCTCCTCCTAATATTGTTTATACTCCTCTGGGCAACACTTCCGGAACAGGCGTAAGGACGCTTACAGCAAGCATTACCGATGCATCTAATGTTCCAACATCAGGAATCGGATTACCAAGACTTTTCTGGAGGATCAATGCCGGAGCATATACTGCCGTAACAGGCGTTCATGTCAGTGGCAGTAATTATACCTTTAATTTTGGAGCAGGCGTAGCTGTCAACGATGTAGTTTCCTACTATATTGCAGCACAGGATATCGCTCCAACACCAAATGTTGGTGTGTTTCCGGCTGCCGGAGCAGCCGGCCTGTCAGCCAATCCTCCTGCCGCAGCTACTCCACCGACAAATCCAAGTTCTTACCTTATTACCGGCCCGCCACTTAGCGGTAGCTATACTGTTGGTCTGGCGCTGTTTAATAATCTGAGCGGAAAGAACATCACTTTCGAAAAACAAGTGAAGAAAGTGTTGAAAGAAGTTGATGTTGAAGTGCCGGCTGAAAAAGGCGAATTTGCGCATGCGACACAAACTGCACCATTCCCCAAATCAATCAAGAGGATGATGGAGATTGAAGAAGTCAGCTGGATACCGATGGAAAATGGCAGAGAATACAAAGGTGATCTCTTTGTTAGTTATTCCGGTAATGACGAAACTCAGAACAGAGAAGCCAATTCCGGAGTTTATGCAACTATTACTGCAGCTGTTACTGATCTGAACAACAGGGGAGTCAGTGGGCCGGTTACCTTCCTGCTGACGGATGCAACCTATCCTACCGAAACTTTCCCGATTGTCATAAGTGTCAGTAGTTCAGCTAAACCTTCATCCACAGCACCCGTGCTCATCAGACCTGCAAATGCGGTAACAACAACGATAAGCGCAGCTGTCGCCTCGGGTTTCTTATTCAGGATTCAGGAGAATTTCATCACCATTGATGGATCCAATTCTGGCGGTACAACACGCAACCTGACCATCGAGAATACCAGTGCCACAGGTCCGCAGGTTTTATTGATCGCATCCACAGGAACAGTGCCGGTTACCAATGTAACAGTCAGAAACTGTAATTTGATAAACGGCGCAAATACTAACTCTGCCGTGATCGTAAGCGATGCAGTGACACCAGGTAACCCGGGTTATTTCAATAATATAACACTACGCAACAACACTGTCCAGAAAGCCTACATCGGGATTTATTGCAATGCTTTTGTTGCAGCTGGTAATGGCAGTGGCTTGCTCATTACCCAGAATGACCTGACTACTGCAGGCACAAATTCTGTCCGCTATACAGGTATCTATATTCAGGGGGTTGATGGAGCAGCGGTTTCCCAAAACAAAGTTGCCAATTTTGATGGCGTTACATCTGAAGATGACAGGGGCATTTGGTTTGCAACATCAACTGTTAACAGCAGAATGGATGCGAATGAGATCTATGCCCTGGGCTACACAGGTACGGGAGGCTATGGCGGATTTGCAGTTGCAGTATCTTCCGGAGTGACCAACTCAAACAATATCATTGCCAATAACGTGATTTATAATATTTTCGGAGATGGCTGGGGTACATCCATTTTGGCTGATAACCCAATGGGAATGTATTTGTTTGGAACCCAAACAGGTGCAAAGGTCTATCATAACTCGATTCACCTCTATGGCAGTACTCTGAACAGAGCCAGTGCAGTTTCCATAGGTATTGCTCTCGGAACAGGCACAACCGCCGATCTGAAGAACAATATCATCGTAAACAATCTTGACAGGCTCACCACTCTTGGCCTTGCTGCTTATGGTATTTATCTTCAAACTGCAAATACTCAGCTGGAGGCCAGCAACTACAACGATATCTTTGTGAATCCCACCAGTGGAATGGACAAAATCGTTGGTCAGGTTGCCACAACATCCTATACAACACTTGCAAACTGGCAGACCGGTACTGGATTTGATATGAATTCATTTAGTGTAAACCCGCAATACACATCCAATACCAATTTGTTGCCAACCAACATGACCTTGAATAATGCAGGTTTGTACCAAAGCAGTGTTCCAATGGACTACAACCTTGTCATGCGTACCAGTCCACCCGACATCGGTGCCATCGAGTTTGGTGTTAATCCTATTGTTACAACAACTCCGGTTAGCAACCTGGCATGCGGTAACGTTACGCTTAATGGAACCGTAAACGCCAGTGGGTTCACTGCCAATACCTTCTTCGATTATGGTACAACTATGTCTTTTGGAACCACAGTTGCAGGTACACCGGCTTCAGTTTCAGGATCAACACTGACCAATATAACAACAAACCTGACCGGACTCACTCTTGGAACGACTTACTATTATCGGTTAAGGGTTGTAACCACAGGTGGCCTGACTGCATTTGGCATGACGCAGAGCTTCACTACCAACGATGTTGCTGCACCAACTGCGACAACCCTTCCGGCTGCACCTGTTGGAAATGACAATGCAACCTTGAACGGAACAGTAAACGCTAATTGCAGTTCAACAACCGTGACTTTTGAATGGGGAACCACGATAGCCTACGGGAATACAATCAATGCAGCTCAAAGCCCTGTATCTGGGGGTACTAATGTCGCGGTTAGTGCTGACCTGATTGGACTTGCATTAAGTCAGACCTATAACTACCGTGTTGTAGCATCCAATGCCAATGGCACAACCTACGGAGCGAACCAGACCTTCACTACTGGTGCTGCACCGCCCACCGTTGTAACCCTGGCAGCCAGCAATATTGATCTTACAGTTGCAAGACTTAACAGCACTGTCAATGCCAATAACCAGAGTACGACCACTTCCTTTGAATGGGGACTGACTCCTGCATACGGCAATGTCATCGCAGGCGTGCCACTTACTGTAACCGGAACAACCAATACTGCAGTATATGCAGATCTGACAGGACTCAGCATCAATACAACCTACTATTACAGAGCCGTTGGACAAAATTCGACAGGCACAGCCTATGGTGCGATGGAAGTCTTTACAACTCTATGTCCGATACCCGTTCCAACGATTACTGGTGCTGATGTTGCCTGTCAGGGTGACAACAAAACCTATACAACCGAAACCGGCAATCAGGACTATGTATGGACTGTTTCAGCCGGAGGCCAGATATTGTCAGGACAGGGAACACATTCAATTACTGTTAAATGGAATTCAGTGGGAGATCAAAATGTAACTGTGATATATGCAAACACTTACGGTTGCTCCGCTGTTGCACCAACTGAGTTGGATGTATACGTCAGTGCAAGACCAGTTCCGACCATCGCAGGTAATACTGCAGCATGCCAGCTTTCGGATGAAAACCATGTGTTCACCACCGAAGAAGGCTTCAATGACTATGTCTGGACAGTTACCTCAGGAGGAACCATCGTAAGTGGACAGGGAACTTATCAATTACTGGTTTACTGGACAGGATCAGGAACTCAGACCGTAACTGTGAACTACGAGAACGCATCAGGTTGTGAAGGCTCAACACCCGGAACCTTTGCCGTTAACGTGCTTCCCTTGCCTGCTGCTGCAGGAAACATCAGCGGAACCGCTCTTGTATGTCTGCCCTCAGGAAATTTGGTATACAGTGTGGCTCCCATAGCAAATGCCGAGATGTATTACTGGACAGTGCCCTATGGTGTAACCATTGTTGATGGCATTGGAACCAACAGTATCACAGTAAGCTTCGCGCCGGATGCTGAAGACGGAGTATTTAGCGTTTATGCAACCAATGGTTGCGGTGCAGGTGCTCCATCTTCCAATTTTGCAGTTTCAATCGGTGTAAAACCAGCAAAACCCATTGTAACGCTCAATGAGTATGACCTCAGCAGTAACGCTCCTGAAGGCAACCAGTGGTACTTCGAAGGCGAAGCTATTGATGGAGCAACAGGACAGACCTACACAGCTACAGAAACCGGAAACTACTGGACAGTTGTTACCATTGACGGTTGCAGCTCAGATCCTTCCGAACCTGTTTATGTACTTGTTACAGGCCTGAACGAGAATGCCGGGGGCAGGTTTACGATTCATCCGGTGCCCAATGATGGCCGCTTCAGCGTCACTATTAAGTCAAACCGTGAGGAATCATGGGATGTTACGGTGTACAACAGTCTTGGTGTCCAGGTATATCAGATCAGGGACTTCAGGGTTAATGGCAGCGCAACAGAGCAGATCAGTTTGCAGAACCCGACCCGCGGTACCTACACCGTTGTATTCAGCAACAACAAAGAGCAGGTGATCAGGAAAGTATTGGTAAGCAACTAATACAATCCCTTTCTTCTGCATTTAGCAATATTCCGGCTGTCCATTCAATTGGACAGCCGGGATTTTTTATAGCATGGACAAAAAGGCAGGCAGCTTAGTAAAAATTTGGATTGTGCTTCATGTTTTTCTTAAATTTGTAAGTCGTTTCAAATAAAGAGGCTAACCGAAAATATCCAACACTGATGAGCAGAATTTTACTTTCATATCTTATTGTTATCCTGATTCATGCCGCATTTTTCAGTATAGGGCATGCACAGGTGCCGACAACCCAGGATTGTCTGGGGGCCATTCCGGTTTGCGACTACGTGTACACAGAGCCGTTTACAGCCACCGGATCAGGCAACTATCCAAATGAGATTAATCCCAATCAGAACTGTCCGAACAGCTGTATGGACGGGGAAAAGAACAGCCGGTGGTATCAATGGACTGTTGTTCAGTCGGGCTTGCTCCGTCTGAGGATCACTCCCCAGGTGCAGACCGATGACTATGACTGGGCAGTATATAACCTGACGAATAATTATTGCAACGAAATATACAACAATGCAATTGTCATGCAGAAAAGCTGCAATGCAGCAGGGGGGGCAAGCCACCAGGGAACCACAGGGATTAGCACAGCTGACGGCGGCGTAACCCATTGCAATGGAGGAGGGCCAACCAACAAGTGGAATGCTGACCTGGCAGTTTTTGAAGGAGAAACCTATGTGCTTTGCGTGAGTGACTGGACGCAGACTCCCGGAGGATACACCCTTGATTTCAGTCCCAGCACAGCAGTAATCTTTGATGATGTGCCACCGGTGATCAGCGAAATCGGATACAATGACATCATCAACTGCGGTACAAACTCACTTACCATCCGTTTCTCCGAAAACGTAAAATGCAATACGGTTAATGTCAGTGACTTTAAATTGACCGGTCCGGGCGGCCCCTACACCGTAACACAGGTTACCGGACAGAATTGCCTGCTCGGAGGCGCTATGGAGCGTGAATACAAAATATTCTTTACTCCTGGACTGTATCAGAGCGGAACCTATTCGCTCGAACTCCTACCCCTTAGCTTTGTAAAAGATGCCTGCGATAATTATGCGACACCGAATGTTTTTTACTTTGACATAGAGCTCGGTTCCCCGGTGGTGTATGCGGGTATGGATATTGATATTCCTTATGCAGGCACAACTCAGCTAAACGGTACGGCATCAGGAGGTTCAGGTAATTATGTGTATTCATGGACACCCGCTGAACTGCTCAACAACCCAAATATCCCGAATCCCACGACAGTGAGCCTTACCAGCAGTGCATTTTTCTATCTGCAGGTTACCGATCTTGGTACCTCATGCTATGGCCGCGATACGGTACGTGTGAATGTCATGGGTGGTCCTTTGGGTATTCAGGTTTCGGCTTATCCTACTGAAATTTGTATCGGTGAACAGGTTGACTTGCTGGTCATGGCCGATGGAGGTTCAGGTAGTTTCTCCATTGAGTGGACTTCGAATCCTGAAGGATTTGAATCAGGGCTGAACAATCCGGTTGTCTATCCGCAGGAGACAACAACTTATATGGTGAAAGTAACTGATATAGTCACCAATGAGTTCAGGACAGATGAAGTGTTGGTTACGGTTAAACCTATGCCTTTGGCAAATGCCGGGCCTGATCAGGTAATCAACGAAGGCACCACAACGCAGTTAAACGGCTCGGCTACAGGAGGTTCGGGATTATATATCTATTCATGGGAGCCCGCCGGGCTTGTGAGCAATCCCAACATTCCAAATCCGGTAACAGCCATACTCACCGAACCTACGATTTTTACACTTATGGTAATGGACCAGAATGGCTGCGCGGGACAACCTGATTTTGTTCTGATCAACCCCGCTGGTGACGGCCTTTCAGTGTTTGCATTTGCAAATCCCGGGGCAATCTGCCTCGGAGGTAGCGCCACTATTTCGGCCCAGGCTACAGGCGGCGGAGGAACCTACACCTATTCATGGACTTCGGTGCCTCCCGGATTCACCTCTGACCAGTCCGTTATTCAGGATTCACCGGTTGGTACTACAAGATATAACGTGCTGGTTAATGATGGTTTCACTTCAGTCACGGATTTTACAACCGTGACAGTAAACCCCTTGCCGCTGATCAACCTTATCCCTGACAACGCTGTGATCTATGGACAGGACACCATTGTCGTTTGCGTTCGCGATTCAGTGGTCATTGATGCGGGTAATGATGGCGATCCACAGGGCACACAGTATTATTGGTCAAACGGACTGTTAGGCCGCACAATTACCACAACCACTAATGGAAACTGGATTGACATTCAGACCTTTGGTGTGAATGTAACCACCGGGGGTACCGGATGCCAGTCGCAGGGACAGATCACAATTATCTTCGATTTCAACCAGTGTAATATTGACATTCCAGAACGCAGGCCTGATCTGCAGCAACTAATTTCAGTATTTCCAAATCCCAGCAACGGTGAATTTACGCTACAAACTTTTGAAGACCTCAAGTGGCTGAATATTAGAATTGTTGATCAGAAAGGACGGGTTATCTTTGCAGATGAAAGCCGTAAACCTTTGTATGTTGGAAATCCAAGAACAATCAATATCGGACATGCAGGAACAGGAGTTTTTACCTTACTGTTGCAGTCTGATAGCGCAATTGACACCCGAAAACTTGTTACTCAGTAGCAAGGATTCAGGATTATGTAAGTGTATCAAACCAAAACCAAACGTTAATTTTAAAGCTGTGCTAAAAAGTTGTTCCAAAACCAATCAGCATCTGCTTCTGTGTCATTTCCCATTGCTTGCAAGCACAGTGTTTTTCGTGCTTTTATGGATGACAGAAAGCTTTGCAGCCGGCGAGACTCAAAAAGATGTATTGATCTCCAAGGGCAAATCTGTAGAGATTGATTTTCTCGGAATTGAATCATTTCATTCACGGGTACTTGTGTACCATATGGTGCATTCAGATCCTGGGATTTGTGTCATGACCGAAAGAAAAGAATCATCCATTTTACTGGTAACGGCATGTAATAATGATCTTTCGGCTGACGAAATTATTCAGGTATTGCAACTTATTTTGAAAGAGGCAGATAGCATTGAGGAATCCTACGACAAATTCATGATTTATGAATTGATTCAGCTATATGATCCGAATGAAGAAGACTGGCTGGTTAATTTTCTGATGGGTATTGATGAAGCCCAGGGCAATACATGCGCTACTTCCGATCCGTTTTGTACCAGCAATGTGTATAGTTTTCCGGCCGGTGTCAATAGTGGCACTGCTGAACCCGGACCGAACTATGGTTGCCTCACCACAAGGCCGAATCCTGTCTGGTATCACATGCGAATACTTCAACCGGGAAATATCACCATTAGAATGACAGGCACGCGTACTAATGGTCAGCCTCTGGATATTGACTTTGCATTATGGGGGCCATACTCGGATCCAATTACACCATGTGTTCAGCAGCTGACCGCAAATTGTCCGCAGTGCCCGTCATCAGGTTGCTGCCCGAACAATACGTCAAATTCTAATTTCTATCCATCCGGCAACCTGCATGATTGCAGTTATTCGCCCGCGGCTATTGAGCATGCGCATATCGTAAACGGACAAACCGGCCAGTACTACATCATGCTTATTACCAATTATGCCAATGCGGCCGGTAACATAACTTTTCAGAAAATTGCCGGAAATGGCGAGACAGACTGCACCATTCTGCCGCCACCGGTTAGCAGTAACAGCCCTGTTTGTGTAGGCCAGCAAATACAGCTTTTTGCTGACTTTGTCACCAATGCAACATATAACTGGACCGGCCCCTCAGGATTCAGTTCAAGCCAGCAGAATCCGGTGATTAACAATGCCCAGTTAAGCAATGCGGGTGACTATACCTTAATCATCAATGTGAATGGAAACCTCAGTGAGCCCGCAGTAGCTGCCGTGGAGGTATTTCCAACCCCCGTGCCTGATTTCAGCTTCACACCAACTTGCTTCGGCGACTCAACCTATTTTACTGATGTTTCCACTACTTTGCCTGCAGGGCAGCAAATTACATCATGGCTTTGGGATTTTGGCGATGGTAATACTTCCGGTTCGCAGCATCCGGTTCATTATTACAACGCGCCCGGAACCTACTCAGTAACACTGAAAACCTACACTAATGATTGGATGTGTGAACGGATTAAAGTGAAACAGGTGCCGGTTTCGGTGGCTACACAGGCCAATGCCGGTCAGGATATCACAATTTTTCATGGTTGGTACACTACACTGAACGGTAGCGTTTTTGATGGCTCTGGCAATTATACTGTTCAGTGGCAGCCTGCCGGGTTAGTTGTGCAGCCAAACAATCTGATTACGAATACCGTAAACCTTACGGCTACTGTTGTGTACACTTTATTTGTTACAGATCAGGTTTCTTCATGTGTGCGTACAGACCAGGTAACCGTTTTTGTTACCGGAACGCCGTTTACAGTTTCTGCGACAGCCTATCCACAGGCAGTGTGTGAAGGACAACCTGTTCAGCTGGTTGCCTTTGCATCAGGGGGTTCAGGAAACTTTACCTTTAACTGGAGTTCCGATCCCCCGGGTTTTTATTCACAGGAAAGCCAGCCTATGGTTACCCCTCTTGTGACAACTACTTATTTTGTAACCGTATTCGACGGCCAGAATAGTCTGAACAGTCAGGTTACTGTAACCGTTAATCCTGTCCCTTGGACAGATGCAGGCCCCGATCAGGTTGTGCCCAATGGTTGGACTACACAGCTTGACGGATCAGTTTTTGGGAATTCAGAATCTTTTTCACTTTTGTGGCAACCCGCAAACATGCTGGTTGATCCAACCCAGGAAGATCCAGAAACTTTGCCCATGCAAACTACAACAACTTTTATTATGACTGCAACAGACAACATTTCAGGCTGTTCCAGCTCAGATGAGACCATTGTTTTTGTTTCGGGTGGGATTTTAGGTGTTACAGCTTCAGCTAATCCTCCGGAAATTTGCCCGGGGCAGCCAGTTCAGCTCAATGCCAATCCCTTTGGTGGTTCTGGTGACTACACTTATCAATGGTCTTCAGAGCCTGTTGGATTTTCATCAACTCTCAAAAATCCTTTGGTAAGCCCTGTAACTACAACGAATTATACTGTTCAGGTTGATGACGGCCAGAATCAGGCAACAACCTCAATTTTGGTTACCGTGAAGCCTGTGCCTTTGGTGAATGCAGGGACTGATATCAGTATTCCAAGCGGTTGGGAGGCACAACTTAACGCACAGGTAAGCAACGGTTCGGGTAGTTATGCGTTCGATTGGCAGCCTGCTGAATTCCTGAATAACCATTTGATATCCAACCCGGTTACAGTTCCTTTGACGGAATCAAAACAGTTTACCCTCACTGTTACCGATCAGTTGTATCAGTGCATCGGTACGGATGAAGTAATGGTTATAATCAGCGGCGGTCCACTTGGGGTAGATGTAACTACATCATCAAACAACATCTGTTTGGGAGATCAGGTTAATTTACTGGCGAATGCATATGGAGGATCAGGACAGTATCAGTTCAGCTGGACTTCTTACCCTCCGGGTTTTTCGACAAATATTCCAAATCCATCTGATTTTCCCACACAGTCAATAACTTATTATGTAAGTGTTTCTGATGGCGTTAATACAGTTTATGGATCAGTTACCGTTCAGGTTCATCCCAGACCATTAGCCAATGCCGGTGCTGATCAAATCATCAATGCCGGTACAAATACAGTACTCTTGGGGTCGGCAAGTGATGGAAGCGGACAATACAACTACGCATGGCAGCCTGCCTCTATGGTCGAAAATCCAGACCTGGCAATTACCAAAACTTCTATACTGAATGAATCAGTCATCTTTAGCCTTCAGGTAACCGATCAGAATGGATGCATTAGCAGTCCTGATGAAGTGTGGATCAATGTAATGGGTGATGGTCTTGCTGTCTTTGCAATTGCCTCGCCACAGGTAATATGTCATGGGCAGCCAACGGCTATTTCAGCAATGGCCTTTGGAGGAGGAAACTCTTATACCTATTCCTGGGTATCTGATCCTCCGGGTTTTGTGTCTGATTTGACTGAATTTGTCATTGCACCGGAAACATCGGTTACATTGACAGTTACTGTAAATGATGGTTTCAATCAGGTAAGTAATAGCGTTTTTATTACTGTTAACCCATTGCCAGTTTTAAACCTCATTCCTCCAGGTGCCCAACTTTATGGACAGGATACAATTGTCGTTTGTGTGCGGGACTCAGTTGTTGTACTCGCCAGACATCCTGAACATCCTGATGGAACACAGTATTTTTGGTCAAACTATTACACCGGCGACAAGATGACTGTTACCACAAACGGTAATTGGATTGATATTCACTCCGGCAGGAAAAGTATAGATGTCGCTGGTGCAAAATGGAGCAGAATCAGCACACATTGCATTATTTGTTCCTCTGTCGGCTCCCGTCAGAAAATTTAAAAGTTTTCCATTGTTATCTGTATCATAAACTTCCAGAATGTTGGCAATCATTACCTTATCATACTCTGGTGTAAGCTTGTAAGCTTCAGACACTATGATGGCCAGTTGCTGATGTAATGCATTAATCTGTTTATCCGAGCCGCAATACTCAACCCTAAGTAATCCAGGCTGAGATAAATGATTGGCGCACAAAGCCTGATCTGAATAGATGGCATGATACATTAAAACCCTTGTATGCCAATCATCAAATGCATTCAGGTTGACCTCAATCCAGCCTTCCTTTGCATTAAGCACGCGGGCTGCAAGTTCTTTGTCAAATGTACAATCCTCAGTATTGCCAGTTGCAAATAATGGATTATTGAAGCCGGACAGAAACAAAAGTCCAAGCAACAGCGAGAATAAAAATAAACGGGTTTTCATGGTTTTAGCTTCTTTTTGGGCACTTAAAAAGCGATTTTCAAGGCCGAAATGTACAATTATTTTCCAAATATTTTAACTATTTATTTACATTCATTGAAAATCAGATGTTTGAAAAACTCATCTTTCGTTTCTCATCAATAATCAAAGCTCAGTTATCAGCAACTTCATAGAATGTGTTGAACCCTCTGTTCTTATCTGCAAAAAATACAATCCGCTGTGCAGGTGTTTCAGATTTAGCATGTGTACTGAACCGGGGAACATGA
>Ga0351839_1001_pt1 | contig 87489 bp, 78 predicted proteins | sample BONcelHFGM3001E4_FD_206881 | JGI IMG/M metagenome (GOLD analysis project Ga0351839, IMG submission 206881) | Enriched cells from coal bed in the Powder River Basin, Montana, United States - BONCAT cells FGM rep1 HSBNCT.FGM.300.1.E4 ... | reverse complement strand
TTTTTGACCAGCTTCTACTAGCAACAAGAGGAACCAGCAAAGATGATACTGTTCAGTTCTACCTTGGAATGAGTAACTATCGCTTTGGAGACTACACAATAGCAGAGGCCAATTTCGATCAGTTTATAAGCGTTTTCCCAAGAAGCCCATTTACAGAAGAGGCGAAATATTACCGGATCGAGTGTCTGTACGGCTCTACATACAGATACGAACTGGATCAGCTGCCCTCATTTAAGGCAATGTCAGCTATAGATGTATTTATTTATGAGTACCCCCAGAGTAAACATCTGGAGAGAATGAGAGATATGCTTATAGATTTACAGGATAGGATTGATAAAAAGAGCTTTGAATCTGCAAAACTGTACTACACAATAATGGACTACAAAGCAGCCGCCTATGCACTTAAAAATGTTCTCAAAGAGAATGCAGACAATAACTATCGTGAAGAGGTGATGTACTACATTGTATGCGCAAACTACCAGTATGCGAATCAAAGTATAAGTCAGAGACAAAAGGAGAGATTTCTCGCTATGGTAGATGAGTATTATAACTTTATCAGTGAATTCCCTGAGTCAAAGTATAGGGGAGAGATGGATGATATGTTTCAGAAATCACAGTCATATTTAAAACAATAAAAATCAGATATGGATATTAACAAAAATGTACCAACAAACACGGTGACAAGAGATCTTTCCAAGCTTGCCAAGCCAACCGGAAACATCTATGAATCGACTATGATTATTGCCAAAAGATCTAATCAGATAGCAGCAGAGCTTAAGCAAGAGCTCAAACAGAAACTTGAAGAGTTCTCAACATTCGCAGATACTCTGGAAGAGACTTTCGAAAACAGAGAGCAGATTGAGATCTCACGCTACTACGAGAGACTTCCGAAAGCTACTCTGCTCGCTATTTACGAATTTGAAGAGGATAAGATTCAGGTAAGGAAGATTGAGGGGTAACATCTATTTAATTACCAATGCTTAAAGGTAAGCACATATTGTTGGGAGTTACTGGTAGCATCGCGGCCTATAAGGCTGCGATACTGGTTCGGGCATTGGTAAAAGAGGGTGCCGAAGTCAAGGTTATTATGAGCGAAATGGCCAAACAGTTTATCACCCCCCTAACTATGGCCACACTATCTAAAAACCCTATTCTGGTGGAGTTCTACAATCCCGAAAACGGAGACTGGAACAGCCACATATCGCTTGGGATGTGGGCTGACCTCTACCTTATTGCGCCTGCATCTGCAAATACAATTGCAAAAATGGCAACGGGTGTTGCAGATAACCTTCTGCTCACCACATACCTGAGCGCACGCTGCCCTGTTGTTGTCGCTCCAGCAATGGATGTAGATATGTATCTTCATACAGCAACGCAAAGAAACATTCAGACACTTCGTGAGAGAGGCGTCTCCATAATTGAACCCGGCTCGGGAGAGCTTGCAAGCGGTCTTGAGGGGAAAGGCAGAATGGAGGAGCCGGAGGTCATTGCAGAGTTTGTTGGAAGAGAGCTTTTCAAGAAGAGTGCGCAAGAGAATATGGTCGCCGGTAAGATTATGAACACCCTTGAAGGAAAAAAGGTTCTGATAACAGCAGGACCTACAGTTGAGCAGATTGACCCTGTAAGATATATCTCCAACAACTCGACAGGTAAAATGGGATACTCAATTGCAGAGGAGTTTGCAAAAAGGGGGGCAATAGTCTCTCTTATTAGCGGGCCTGTTAACGAGAGGCTTAGAAGCTCCCAAATCCGGCTTAGCAGTGCACATTCAGCTGAGGAGATGTACAACCAAACACTCGTCGCCTATAAGGCAGGGGCAGATATTGTCGTTCTGGCTGCAGCCGTTTCGGACTTTACCCCGGCTCTTTTTGAGAGGGCAAAAATCAAAAGAGTGGGTGATGAAATCACACTAAAACTAAAGCCAACCAGGGATATCGCGGCCTCTCTTGGAGAGATTAAAAAAGAGGGTTCAATTCACATCGGATTTGCTCTTGAAACAGACAACGAGTTTGAAAATGCACTCTCCAAACTTCACAGAAAAAATCTTGACGCCATTGTACTGAACTCTTTGAATGATAAGGGTGCAGGGTTTGGAAAAGAGACAAATAAAATAACAATAATCTCCGGTAACGGCGAAAGTCTACAATTCCCACTAAAGGATAAAAAAGAGGTTGCTTCAGATATAGTTGACTATGTGGAAAATATGCTCGTATGCTAAAGTCACTTGCAATATCCAACTATGCTCTCATTGAGAGTCTGGAGATATCATTTCCGGATGGTCTTATAATTATCACAGGTGAAACTGGTGCAGGTAAATCCATATTATTAGGTGCCATCTCCCTTTTACTTGGAAGTAAAGCAGATAAAGAGATTCTCAAGGATGGAAATAAAAACTGTGTAGTTGAGGCCACCTTTACAATAGATATGAATCCTGAAACAGACTCTCTTTTTCTGGAAAACTCACTGGAACCCAGCCGCGAGATTGTTATAAGAAGAGTGGTCTCACCTAACGGAAGAACCCGATCCTTTGTTAATGACGAACCCGTGAGCCTCTCTTTTCTAAAAGATATCTCCGAGAAAATTATTGATATCCACGCTCAGCACGAGCATCTGCTTATAGGAGACAGCAAATTTCAGCTCTCGGTTTTGGATTCCTATGCAAACAATGCACATCTTCTGGAGAGATATCGCAACCACTACACAAGAGTAAAAGATTTAGAGAGAGAGTTTGTAAAACTCAACGATAAACTGGCAAAAGAGGAGTTGGAGTTGGAGTACAATAAATTTCAATACAATCTGCTGGAGGATGCAAAGCTCTCCGTTGGTGAACTTGAAGAGATAGAGTCGGAATTTAACCTGCTCAGTAATGCAGAGGAGGTTAAGAGCTCTCTGTATCAGATGACAGAGCTTTTTAATGTAAATGGTCTATCTGTTGTTCAGAACTTAAAAGAGATCACTGCCATTGCATCTAAAATATCTGCAGCACTCCCTAAAGCGGGGCAGGTGTCGGAGAGGGTAGAGAGTTGTCGCATTGAGCTGAAAGAGATTGAGAGAGAGCTTGCGACAATGGCGGAGGCAGTAACTGTCAATCCCGAAAGGGCTTCTATACTGGAAGATAGATTATCGACACTTTACGATCTGCTTAAAAGACATAAAGTCTCTACTATGGAAGAGTTGATAGAGATAAGAGATGAGCTGTCGGGTAAACTTTTTATGAGAGACAGCATTCGGGAGAAGCTTGAAGAGCTAACCATTAATATTGAGAAGAGCAGGCAAGATATGAAGGAGAGTTCGCTGGAGCTTTCAAAATCAAGAGCAGAGGCCTCCTCCGGCTTCTCTGCAGAGATGATCTCAAAGATAAGGGAGCTTGAGATGCCTCACGCACAATTTGAAGTTAGACACGAGATGTGTGAAGATTACAACTTTTACGGAAAAGATAGTATTACCCTCTACTTCTCTGCAAATAAGAATGTCCCTACCCGGGAGCTCTCGCGCGTGGCATCGGGAGGCGAACTCTCCAGAATAATGCTTTGCCTAAAGGCAATAATGGCAGGACAGGGTATGCCAACCCTCATATTTGATGAAATTGACAGCGGCGTTTCCGGTAGTATTGCAGATAAAATGGGGTTACTCATTGATGACCTTTCTAAAAAAATGCAGGTTTTTGCAATAACACATCTACCTCAAATTGCCTCCAAGGGTGAGTGTCACCTGCTGGTATTCAAAGAGATTATGCAGGCTGGCAGTACAGTTACAAAAATTAAGAAGATAGAGAGAGAGGAGAGGGTAATGGAGATTGCGCGGATGTTGAGCGGTACAGAGCTTACCCTTGCAGCAGTGGCCAACGCCAGGGTCTTTCTATCTGAATAAAAAGACGGTATTTAACCTTACTATATAAACTAACTAAACTAAACTAAAACAATATATGAGACTTATCATACAGAATTCATACGAGCAGATATCGCAGTGGGCAGCTGCCTATATTGTAAAAAAAATAAAGGAGTTTGCACCAACTTCCGACAGACCATTCGTCCTTGGGCTTCCAACAGGCTCCACACCTTACGGTACCTACAAAGAGCTCATCCGTTACTATCGTGAAGGTGAGGTTTCATTTAAGAGTGTGGTAACATTCAATATGGATGAGTATATCGGTATTCCCAAAGAGCATCCGCAATCATACTTCTCTTTTATGTGGGAAAACTTTTTCCAGTTTATAGATATTGAGCGTGAGAATGCAAATATCCCCAATGGAAACGCACACGATTTAGAACTGGAGTGTGAGAACTACGAGAAAAAGATGAAATCTTACGGTGGGGTAAACCTCTTTATGGGTGGTATTGGCCCGGACGGCCATATAGCATTTAATGAACCCGGCTCTTCACTCTCGTCCAGAACGCGTGTCAAGAGTCTCACTACAGATACAATCATTGCAAATTCACGCTTCTTTAACAACGATATATCCCAGGTACCAAAAACGGCACTTACTGTAGGCATAGGCACAATTATGGACTCGCAGGAGGTGATGATACTGGTTAACGGACATCATAAAGCTAGAGCGCTTCACCACGCAATTGAGGGTAGTGTCAATCATATGTGGACTATTAGTGTTTTGCAGATGCACAGAAAAGGGATCATAATCTGTGACGATGCCTCAACCGTAGAGCTCAAAGTTGGAACAGTAAACTATTTCAAAGATATAGAGAGAGACAATCTGGACCCTAGATCACTTCTTTTTTAAGAACTGAGAAGCCTCCAGAAAAACTTTCTTAAACCAGAACTCCCTCTCTTGGAGACTTACCTTTTGCCCGCATACCGCCGGAAATGGTATTTCGTGAGAATATTCAAATGGAAAATCAAACTCCTTCAGGCTCTCTTTCCAGATGCTACCTAATGCTTTTTTAATACTGAAAGTGGGTATAACCTTATCTTTTTTAAGTGATATTGCTCTTATTCTCTCTTTCGCCTTAAGGTAGAAATTCTTTCTCTCCTGCTTATAGAACCTGGGATCTATATGTGATACAAATGCCTGCTCAAGGTAGTCTCCCACTCTTCTACTCTCTGCTCCCTCTTTGACAAAAGTTCCTTTGTAGTAGCGGTGAAGAAGATCAAAGGAGTCTTTATCCATTATCAGTTTGGAGTTACCGTTCATATCTGAGAAGAAGGATCCTCCGCAAAACATAAAGAGCCGACTATCCGAAAAATGTGATTTGGGATTTGCCATAAGCAAAACCTGCGAGAGAAGTGCCCCGATAGAGTAGGCAAAGATATCTACTTTACAATCCTTTGAAAACATCTTATTTGAGCCACCTCTTATCTCGTCCATTAACTGACAGACATTCATTATGGTCTCCCTGCCGGAGAGATAGAACCGAAACGGATCTGCTTTAATTCTGGAGCTTAGTGCATAGTTTGCAAATGAGAGATTCTCATTCTTACCGATACCCTCCTCACCCTTTTGGTTCTCTATAGAGATAAGCCTCTGCATCTCTCTTGGGTTACTCCAAAGCTTTGGCGAGCGGTTAATATGTAGTGCTATCGGGAATAGGATAACTGGTGTTGATGTGTGTTCCGAAAGATATTCTGCCCAGGGGCGATATTTGTCCCAACTCCTCTCGTTGAGACCGTGAAAAAGCAGGATTGCAGAGTCGTGCTTTTGTTGTTGGTCTAATTTTTCCGGAAGAGCGACTATGTAATCAAAACTCCTGTTTTCGTTAATCTCATTATCTTCCGTAACGAGAAGTTCAGGCATCTTTATCCCTTTACGAGAGTTGAATATCTCCCTTTTGCCAAGCCTCTCTTCGAAATGCATTGAATACTCTCTCATATCTCATTTTTTGCAAATAAAGAGAGCTTTGTAATTCTTACGAAATAAATGGTTTGGGATGTACTGTTTTGGGACGAGTGTCAGTTATTTGGGATTAAATAGCGATATATGGGTTAAATAATTAAATTTGTACCGATATGAATATACCGGATCATATAAATAACAAGCGAAACATCGTTCGTCTTATAGGGTTTACAGCTCTCTTTGCACTTATTTTCATCAATATTTATAAACCCTTCAGCTCATCCCTCTGGTATAATATCTCGGAGTTTATGTTCTTTGTCTACTCCTCTCTTGTAATACTGACAGGTTTACTGGTTGTTTTAATCAGCCGTATAATTATGTATTTGTATAGCAGGAGGCACACAATCTCATATGGCAAATATGCATTGTGGGTTTTTCTTGAGATTTTACTTATGTCTGTGTTTTACACTATGTATACAATTATTCTCAACAAAGAGAGGGATGTAATGGAGACCTTTGAATCTTCTTTTATTAATACTGCGTTAGTACTTCTACTCCCTTATATTGTGCTTTGGTTCTATTTCGGATGGAGGGAGAGTTCAACTAGACTGGAGAAGATAGAGCGTGCAGATGACGAAGAGACGGACACTCCCGGCAATATAACCTTTAACGACGAAAAGGGCACTCTGCGTCTATCGGTTTTATGCAGTGATCTGCTCTATATAGAATCATCGGAAAATTATGTGGTTATAAACTATTCAAACAAAGGGAAGGTCAAAAAATATCTTCTCAGAAACACTCTAAAAAATATAGAGGGGGCACTTGAGAGAAGCAGAATAGTTCGCTGCCACAGATCTTATCTGGTAAATTTGGACAGAGCAAAAGTTATTCGCAGAGATAGAGAGGGGCTGTTTATAGAGCTAGATACAGAAGGTGTTATTGACATACCGGTCTCAAAAAGTTATCAAAAAAAAGTGAGCGAAACATTTCTCGCTCACTCATTCAAAGTTCTTAATTAACTCCGAATATAAAGATGACCCAATCTATTTTTTAAGGTTGAGAATAATCTCCGGATCCATTGGTTTAACTTTTGAAGGGTAGAATGCAATCAATTTCCCCTTTTCGTCAATAAGATATTTTCCAAAATTCCAGGATGGTTCATTGGTGTTCCATCCATTTTTGTTTTTATCTGTAAGCCACTGGTGAACGATGTTTTTACCTGCACCTTTTACAGATGATTTCTCCATCATCATAAAAGTAACTCCGTAATTCTCTTCACAAAAAGCTTTTATATCTGTATTGCTGCCGGGATCTTGAGCTCCAAAATCATTTGAAGGGAAACCAATCACAACCAGTTTATCCTTATACTGTTTGCTTAACTCTTCCAGATCTTTGAATTGTGGAGTATAGCCGCACTTAGATGCAGTATTTACAATGAGTACTTTCTTGCCTTTAAGTTTATCAAATTTAAAAGCCTCTCCTGTGATTGTATTGAATGATAGAGAGTAAAAATCTACAATTGGGTTTACAGGGGTTTGCGCAGTAAGTGATGCAGTGAAAAACAGTGTAAACACTGCAAAAATGCTTTTAACTAAGCTCATAATTATGGTATTATTAAATATATAAACATAAACAATCTACACAATTAAAAGTTCTGGCAATTTAAGAAGTTACTACAAACCCAGTTTTATGAGAGCTCCGTCTGCCTCTTCATCTTTTTTGGTCGGTTTGGATAGTTGCATCTTGTTTATATTGAATGTCAGTCCAATCCATACCACACGACTTTGGTTCTTACTGTTGTTTTTGAGTGAATAAATTCTATTGTCTGACTCGATGTCCCACCTTTTAGTATTAAAAATATCTGAAACAGATATTGTTGCGCTCAATTTATCTTTTATTAAACCTCTCTTGTAACCAATATCCATATAGTGAACAGATTTGGTTTTGAACTGAGGAAAGGTCTGAGGAGATGTGTAAAAATATTGAAGCGAAAAATCTCCTTTTTTTGCAGGGGTAATGTTGGCAGTTAAATTTCCAGAGAACATTACACTACTGCTGGTAAGATCAAAGTTATTTGACTCCCCGGTAGTCTTCCCGTAATAGAGATTACTGTTTAAGCCCATTGCGAAAAGGGAGGAGAATTTATACCTGCCGTTTATCTCAATCCCGGATTTTATGCTCTTTTCACCATTTACATATGTGAGCATAAGGGAGTTTTGGTCATACAATGAGGATACCTGAGTAATAAAATCTGTCGCGGAGCTAAGATATAGTGATGCCATTAAAGAGTGTCCGTTATTGCCTAAATTGTATGCAACCTCAAATTTACTCACCTCTTCGGGTTTCAAATTTTTATTCCCTGTTTCAAAAACCGTCTTGTCAATCATATTTACATATGGGTTTATTTGAGGATAAGTGGGGCGGGTAATTCTCCTTGTAAAACTGAAAGCTAAAGAGGATTGGTTGGAGAGATTTTGTTTTAATAAGAGAGAAGGTGATAAAAAAAGCTTAGTTGTGTATATCTCTTCGGGATTTTCAATGATTCTAAAAAACGATGTGCTATACTCTGCCCTTACTCCTATTTTATATGTAAAACTCTTGTTTGAAGCTGATGAAAAATTGAGATATCCAGAGAGAATATCTTCATCGTGAGTGAGATCGCTACTCAAAAAAGTGTTGTAAATCCAACTTTGTGAAGTTTGATCAAACAAATAAGTTTCTGTTTTAAAAGTATTTCCCCTGGAGAAAAATTTCAAACCTCCCTCGGCAAGTCCAATACCCGGTATCTTTTGAGCATAGTCACTCTGGAATGAAAAATTTGTAGGATGACCCCCTCCGTCAGATTTTTGAACGAAAACTCCGTCTTCGTAATACTCGCCCGGTCTCTCCCCCTTTGTCCTTGAAAATGAGCCCCTAAAAGTTAGATCACTTATCTCCTTTTTAAGCACCATTTTATACTCTCCAATTGCCTCCCCAGTTGTTCTTATGTGGTGAAACTCATTCACTCTGTTTATAAAATTTCCTCCCCCGATAGAGGTGTTTATATTAGTAATATTCTGGCTGTTGAGTATCTCCGGGTGCATATATTTAAGGTTAATTGTAAGGAGATCTCCAGATTCAAATCTTTTAATGGCATTAAACCCGACGATATTGGTATTCTGTTTTTGACTCGAAGCTATGTTCTGCTCTATTGATGCAGATGTTGAATAAAAATTCCTGAAGAGATCACTTTGAATTCTCTCCTGATGGTATTTTCCTGAGTAGTTAAGTGCCAAATTCCACCCATTTTTATTATACGCAGTCATAATATCTCCGTTCACCCTGCTGTAAAGGCCATAGTTTAAGGTTGAGACCAGCGAAATACCATCTCTCTTCTCTTTTTTGGTTATGACATTTATAATCCCCCCTGTGCCCTCTGAATCATATTTTGCATCTGGATTTGTAATAATCTCTACACTCTCTGTTGCCGATGCCGGGATTCCGTCCAGTGACCCAACTGTTGTCGGAATTCCGTCTATTAACAGTAGAATGTTTGAATTGCCTCTGATTGATATTTTATTATCATTGTCAATTGTAACAGATGAGGCAGATTTTAACAGATCTGTAATTGAGCCTCTTGATGCAGCAATTGACCCTGCCGTATTTATTTTGGTACGCTCAATATCTGACTGTTTCTGTGAATATGAAGCTGTAACAACCGCTTCTCCCAGTATATCTTCGGACTCTTTAAGGTTAACAGGCTCTTCCATAACATTTTTCCCCTCAATCAGTACCACTTTCCTGTTATTGGTGCGATAACCAATAAAGCTAACCTGGAGAAGATACTCCCCGCTTTTTATGTTGGCAATTGTAAATCTCCCCTTGTTATCTGTCATTGCGCCTGCTACTATTTTACTGTCTAGCTCTTTTAATACAACAGATGCAAACTCTGCCGGTGCAGAATTTTGCCCCTGAGTTACTCTCCCGGAAAGAGAGCTTTGTGCCGATGTTGTGTTAAAAAATGGGAATAGAATAAAAATTATCGTAAAAATGGTGAGTAGCCTCTTCATAACTGTTGTTGTGTATTTTTTTAATGAGACCGCAAACTTAGCCATTTCCTACGACTATCTGCACAAATCCTCTCCTTGGTTTTAAAAAGGATTTTATGCTTTTAAAATAATAATTGAGGGCTTTGGTCATATTTCTATTTTATAAAAGAGCCGATAAAGAGAATTTTGGTTAGTATAAAACGGCAACTGAAATTAAGAAGAACTACTCACCCACTAACTTAATAACTAATTAACTTTCCAAATGAAAAGAACCATTTTATTAATTACGGTACTACTATTTATATCAAATAGTATGCTATTGGCACAGAACACAAGGGTTACGGGAACTGTAACCGAATTGGGTTCAAACGCTGCACTGCCGTATGTATCTGTTCAGTTAAAGGGCACCACTGTCGGAACCTCTACTCTGGAGAATGGTACATATGTAATCAATGCGCCTGCAAACGGCACCTTGATCTTTAGCTTTATTGGTTATAAAACCATAGAGATTCCTATCGGAAACAGGCTGATAGTTAATGTACAACTTCAGACGGATGCCTTAACCCTAGATGAGGTTGTTATGATTGCATACGGCACTGCAAAAAAAGAGTCGGTTACCGGATCAATCACAACAGTTAATACAAAAGCTATCGAGAGAAGGGCTGTATCTAGTGTTGCCTCAGTAATTGAGGGGCAGGCTGCCGGAGTTCAGGTGAACAACACCTATGGAGAGCCGGGGTCCGATCCGAATATAAGAATTCGTGGATTCACCTCAATCAACGGGTCAAACTCTCCGTTATATGTTATTGACGGAGTTCCATTCGGCGGAAATATCTCCGACCTTAACCCTGCAGATATTGCAAATGTCTCAATTCTAAAGGATGCCGCTTCAAGTGCCCTTTTCGGCAACAGAGCATCCAACGGTGTTGTGATGATTACAACCAAAAGAGGAACAAATGAGAAGACTTCTGTAAGAGTAAGTGTGAATCAGGGTGTCTTTACAAGGGGACTTAAAGAGTATGACAGAGTCGGTACAGATGACTTTATGGAGCTTATGTGGAAGGGTTACAGAAACAGTCTGATGACAAATCAGCCTGCGCAATATCCGACACAAGCTCTTGCCAATGCACAAGCTACTTCCACTCTTATTCCCACTTACCTGAAATACAACCTCTATGATCAACCTGCAAATGCTCTGTTTGATTCGAATGGGAAACTGGTTGCTAATGCAAAAATTCGCCCCGGGTACGACGACCTCGACTGGTTTAAAGCAATAGAGAGGATGGGTCACAGACAAGATTATGTCCTCTCCGGTGATGGAGCCTCCGACAAACACAACTACTTCTTCTCGGTTGGTTATCTGGATGAAAAGGGTTATATAAAATCTTCCGATTTTAACAGACTTACAGCCAGAGCTAACATCTCATTAACTCCTAAAAAGTGGTTCAAAACCGGAATAACCGTAGCCGGGTCACACCAGGTTTCAAACTCCTCAAGTGGAAGTCCTGTAGACAATGCGGCCTCTTTTGCAAATCCATTTATGTATGCCAGGAGCATTGCTCCTATATACCCGGTTTATCTGCATAATATGGAGACAGGGGAGTATATTTTGGATGAGAACGGAAACAGGCAATATGACGGCGGAGATATGCACTCCAGACCGCAATTTGCAGGAAGACACGTTATATGGGAGTATGATTTGGATATGGACAGAACATTTCGCAATACCCTGGCGAGTCAAGCCTTTGCAGATATAAAATTTCTAAACGGATTCACCTTTACTCTCAGGGGCGATGTGTCACTCAGAAACTCCGAAAGGCAACGCTATCAAAATCCACTCATTGGGGATGGAATGGGCACCGGAAGAGCGATGAAGACAAATGAAAGATACAAAAACTACACTTTACAACAGATGCTCACCTGGAGCAGAGAGTTCAACCAACACAGTATAGATTTTTTAGCTGCACACGAGAATTTCAGCTACAACTATGTGTACCAATTTGGGTTTAAAACCAACATCACATTCAAAGGTGACAATAAGGAATTTAACAATTTTACAGTAATCACCGACCTTGACGGATATCAAAGAGATTACAGGACAGAGAGTTATTTATCCAGAATAAGGTACAACTACGACAATAAATACTTCTTCGATGCATCAATCAGAAGGGATGGCTCATCTAAATTCTTTGTAGGCAACAGATGGGGGAACTTTTGGTCTGTAGGGGGCAGTTGGGTTATTACAAAAGAGGATTTTATGGCATCTTTAAGAGACGAGATTAACACTCTTAAGTTAAGAGCCTCATATGGTGAAGTGGGAAATGATGGCGGAACAGACAATGCCGCAATAGATTTCCACGCATATATGCCACTCTACTATATGAATCAAAACGGAAACAGAGGAGCTATCTATAAATCTCAAAACGAAGCACTTGACCTGGTTTGGGAGGCTGCCGGTTCATTCGGGGTTGCCCTTGAAGGGAGATTTTTCGATAGAGCAAATCTTGCAGTGGAGTATTTTGACAAAAAATCAAAAGATCTTCTCTTTGATGTCTATCTGCCTCTCTCTGCAGGAGCAACATCTACAATAAGAGCAGAGTCAACAGTTAAAAAGAATCTCGGCTCTGTATCAAACAGAGGAGTTGAGCTCACATTTGACTTGGATTTGATTCAGAAAAAAGATTTCAGATGGAATATCGGTATTATGGCAACTCATATGAAAAATAAGATTTTGAGTCTGCCGGAACAAAACAGATTGAACGGGATTGTTTCGGGAACAAAGAAGTTTATGGAGGGACACGACAGATATAAATTCTGGATGTATCAGTTTGCAGGGGTAGACCAAATGACCGGTAACTCGCTCTATCTTCCGGATTTAGACAGATACTATATTGGAGAAGCTGTTGAGGGAAAAACAGTGTTCCCGGCTCAGTGGCTGGTTACTATAAATGAGAAGAACTATACAACCAACTCCAGCTACTCAAAGAAAGATTGGAGCGGAAGTGCTATCCCTGATCTTTTTGGCAGCTTAACGACCTCTCTATCATATAAAAACCTGGATCTCTCTATTTTGTGCACATACTCTCTGGGTGGTAAGACTCTGGATTACCCTTATACAGACTATATGAAGGTGACAACTAACATTCACTCCCTCCATAAAGATCTTCTTAAAGCCTGGGATGGAGTTCCTGCCGGAGTTACCGAGAACTCAGCCAACAGAATAGATCCAAAAGGAATCCCTGTAGCTAATTATCAGTTGAGTACATATAACGACGCAGTAACTTCAAGATTCATTATGGACGCATCATATTTCGTAATCAAGAACATCTCGCTGGGATATACTCTTCCAAAAAGGTTAACAGAAAAGCTGGATCTCAATAGTGTATCGGTGAATATGTCAATTGAAAACCTTGCCACATTTACCAAGCTAAGAGGTATGGACCCTCAGCAATCATTTACCGGAGTTAGTGACAACGGATTTGTCACTGCAAGAATACTCTCTGTAGGGATTAATGTAAACCTTTAAAATTAAAATATTATGAATAAAATAATTAAAACATTAACTGTTCTGAGTGTTCTGGTTCTTTGCTCGTGTTCCAAAGATTACCTCAACACCAAACCAACAGCATCAACCACGACAACTACTGTATTTGAGTCGGTTGAAAATGTTGCGCTTGCCATCAATGGAATAAATAAACTGATGACTATGCAATACCTGGAATCACAGGGGTTCAACGGAGAGGGTACAATAAAGATGTTGTACGGAAACTATCCCGGGAATCATTTTTTCGTAAACCTTACCGGTTGGTCATCCATCATAAACGGAGAGTACAGGGAGGTTACAACAAGTATCTATCTCTACTATCCCTGGTACTATTACTACAGAATCATAGGAAATGCCAATGCAATCATAGTGAATGTAGAGAATGCTAAAGGAGCTCAGGCAGATAAAGACTTTGTTAAAGCTCAGGCTCTTACCTACAGGGCATACTCCTACTATATGCTCTCACAACTGTATTGCAAAAGATGGAAAGACTCCAATAGCGGAGCTACTCCGGGTCTGGTTCTAAGAGTGGATGAATCTACGGGAGAGATGCCTCTCTCCACTCTTGCAGAGGTCTACACTCAAATATACAAAGACCTGGATGATGCTATTGCACTCTATACAAGTTCAGGGAAAAGCAGACAGTACAACTACGATCCCGACAAAAATGTTGCATACGCAGTTTATGCAAGAGCAGCAATAACCAGGGAAGATTACTCTAAAGCCTCTACAATGGCTGTCAACGCCAGAAACGGATATCCGTTGATGTCGGTAAATGATTACAAAGCCGGTTTTAATACGCCTAATAGCGAATGGATATGGGGTAGTTTCGGTTCTGTCGATGAGAATCTATATTACTACTCATTCCACGCCTATATAGGGTATAACTCAAACTCCAGCAATGTAAGGCTCTATCCTAAATGCATAAGTAAAGAGCTCTTCGATAAGATTCCTGCTACAGATGTAAGAAAAAGTCTCTTTTTAGATCCGACGGGGTACTCATACACCACTGCAACCGGTGTTGCCGGCACTGCATTAAAGGCAAGAGCTTTTCAGCTTTACCCGGATCTGTATAGTACAGCCTCTCCGTATGCATATATGCAATTCAAATTTAAGGCAATTGACTATCCCGGCGTTGGTAATCTAAACCATTTCCGCTCATCTGAGATGTATCTTATTGAGGCGGAAGCTAAATACCGTTTGAATGATATACCCGGATCACAAAGTGCAATGAATTCACTTAACAGGGATAGCTCAAGAGACCCTCAGTACACTTGTACAAAAACAGGGACTTTACTTTTAGAAGAGATCAAGATGTATCGTGCACTTGAACTTTGGGGAGAGGGTTTTGACTGGTTTGACCTTAAACGCTGGGGAGATAGTGTAACCAGAAAAAGTCCAACCGAAGGAGGAAATTTTGTTAGTGTTCTAGCTGTTACAAGAGATCCAAGCTTTGGTAACAACTGGACCTGGCTAATTCCTATTCGTGAAACTGACTATAATCCTTTGATTGACTAATCTATACTTAAAATCAATCCACATAAGAGATATAACCAAAACTCTTATGTGGAGTGATTTAGATTTTAAAACCGGGGCTGCTGTAAGCCCTTAATGTGGGGCATTTGCACTCATAAACTGCTTTAAAAAGGGGCCTTCAGTTCCCAATAAGAGATTATTGTACAGAGCAGATGCAGCGGTTAGTAATTAAGTACGAATGTACAAAAATTTTATTTTAAACCAAACTGATGATTTGTAGCACCGGATATGACCCTTACACGCAGATTAGAGATTTACATTTGTGAAGATGATAAAGAGGTAAAGAAAGAGCTGTACAGTCAACTGTATAACTGGAGATATTTAATTGTAAATGGGGCAAATGAGATGTTATCCTATTTGTATAGTATTGATAGACTTAAGTATTACAAATTTATTACAGAGCAGTCAAAAATTGATCTAGGAATTATCGGTGCACGGGGAGAGCCTGTAAAAGAGGGCTCTGCAGGTTATGTCCTTTTATCCGAAAGAATGAAGGGAAAAGTACCTACAGATATTTTGAACTGCCTCCAGAAAACTGTCACTAAAAAATACACCTGCTTTAAACCTGCTCTTTTCAAAGGAACCTGTTCTCTGTTCACCTATAAAAACAATACTCCTATCCCTTTCAGTTCAATCTCTATTAAGAATCTGAGATGGAATCAAGATTTGAACCATTTTGAATACACTCTCTTTGGAATTAGCTTTGGTATAACTTTGGGACGGGACAGAAGCAACAATAAAAAAGTGTTGGAGTACTGCATAAACAACACATATGAGCTTTGCGAATCTTCAATTCTTATTGACGATACAAAGAGAAAACTCTTCTTGTTGCTTTGTTACAAATGTGGCTCTAAAACGGTTCTCTTGAATGACGCAAAATCTGTAGATGCCTCTCTATCGGCAGAGACACCAATAATTGCCACATTTGAAGGTGATGTCAAACTTATAGGGAACAGGGAGGAGTTTATGCATCGCAGGTTGCAGATACAGTCGGCAATGAGAAGAGCTCAGATTAACTCAAAATTTTCCGCCGGAGGGAAGGGTCGTAAAAGAAAGTTTATGGCTGTCTCAAATTTTCATAACAAAGAGAGAGACTATATAAAAACTAGGCTGCACACCTACTCAAAAATTCTTGTAGATTTCGCTGTAGCAAACAGGTGTAAGCGTATAAACCTTATAAACCAAACAGATAAAGAGAAGCGAGCAAAGTGTGACCCTTTTCTTTTAAGAAACTGGAGTTATTACGGACTTAAAAAATTCATCGAGTATAAAGCGAAGCTATGGGGAATTGAAGTAAGGATTTTAGAGTTGCCAAAAAATAATTTAGAGAGCAACATAAATTAGTGCAACATTCCTGCAGGAACTTTCGTCTAATAGGTACAAAAACCTGTCAATTGAAACAATAATTTTATTAGATATGAATAAGCTCTTTATTATTGTATTTGTTCTTACGGTAAGTTTCCATATAAGTTCTGCTCAGAACATCACAGTAAGCGGGACAGTTATTGATGCCCTTAAAAACACCCCTGTAAAAGGGGTAAAGATTATGTTCCCGGGTAGTGATGATGTCGTTGTAACTGACTCTAAGGGGCGTTACACCATAAATAATATCAATCCAAATTCCGTCCTTCTATTCTCGTGTAAAAGATATAAATCTAAATTGGTCAATGTCTATTCTAAATCTTCGATAGCTGTAATTCTGGAACGGGACACAAGATTTCTTGAACAAACCACAAGTATAGACTACTTCTTCTGTTTTCATTATGGTCCATCGCGAGATAAAAAAGATAGTACTGCCCGTGATCTTAAATGGATTTTCAACTAACCTACAGCTTCGTTGAGTAACCCCGTGAAGAGCAACTTTTATATTTTCAATAACATCTACTCTAAGAAGATTAGCTTTTGGAAATTAAACTTATCCGGTTGGTTTCTATTTGGTGTTGTATGGGCAATTCTCTACTCTCCTGCCGACTTTTCTGCAAGTGATGTTCTTAAGGTCTTCATCTCAAATTTTTTAATTCCATTAGCTATTACAACTCTGCTAAGGTATTTTTTTAAATGGATCTCATTAAACAGATATTCTCTTGCGTTTTCTATCACAATAATTACAACAGCCGCCTTACTCTCCTCAGTCGTCTGGTATCTGTCTGACACACTCTTCACCCTTCTATACTACGACTTCCCCATATCTGCCATATCACAGATTACAATAAACTCATTTGCAAAAAGGGTTATAGGAATTTTCATTCTTCTTGCTCTTTGGTGTGCCTCATATTTTATTATAAATCTCTTCTATCGCTGGAAGTTGGAGAGGGAAGACAAAGAGAGGGCTCTTTATAATGCTCTCAAAGCAAAAATGGAGGCACTAAAAAATCAGATTAATCCCCATTTTTTGTTCAACTCCCTTAACTCAATATCTGCACTGGTTGACGAAGACCCATCCAGAGCTCAATTGATTATTTACGAACTTGCGAGTTTTCTTAGATATACCCTTACCTATAAAGAGAGCTCCCGTATAGAGCTAAAGAAAGAGATCTCATTTATCAAACACTATATATACATCCAATCTATTCGTTTTGAACAGAATCTGGAGTTCTATATAAATATTGATCCGAGAACCGAAACCCTGATGGTACCCCCGGCAATTCTCTATCCTATTGTTGAAAATGCCGTAAAGCACGGAATGGAGAGCAGTGAATTGCCGCTCAAGGTTTATATCACCACCTGTTTTGGAAAAGATAGAGTTACAATAAGTGTAAAGAATAGCGGCAAATGGGTTGACTCCATATCTGAGAATAGTTCGGGAACTAATACAGGAATTGCAAATGTTAAAGAGAGGTTAAACTGTGAATATGATGATAAATGCTCCTTTGAGATAATCTCTGCCGATGAGTTTGTAGAGGTTAAGCTTGTATTTTTAAACAACACATAGTCAAAAAGATTATTAACTAAATAATGTCTCTAATTAAAAAATCCGATGCAGGAAAAATATAGCGCAGTGGTTATAGATGATGAACGGCTGGCAAGACAAAGGCTTATACGACTACTAAATAAATTTGACAATGTGGAGGTGGTTGGTGAGGCATTCGATGTCTCTTCTGCAAAGAGGATTATTGAGAACCTCACCCCGGATATCATATTTTTGGATATTCAGATGCCAAAGCAGAGTGGGTTTGATCTTCTTGAGCAGCTCTCTTTTGAGGGGCGGATTGTTTTTGTATCTGCATATGACAATTTTGCGCTTAAAGCATTTGATGTAAATGCGTTTGACTATATGGTAAAACCTGTAAGGGAAGATAGAATTGAGAAGATGCTCGAGAGGCTGTCAAAAAGTGAGGGTTCAAACATATCCAATCAAAGATTTAATTACGAAGATAAGATATTTATCAGCGATAATAAGTTTATGAAATTTGTTAATTTAAAGGAGATTATTCTTATTCAGTCTACAGGTAACTATTCAAAAATTTTTATTCAAAACGGTGAAAAACACCTTCTCTACAGACCATTGAAAGATTGGGAAAACAGGCTCCCTTCAAATAAATTTTGCAGAATACACAGGACTAGCATAGTAAATATAGATTATGTCGAGAAGCTGGAGAAGTGGTTTAATTACTCTTTTCGCGTATATATCGCTGGTTTTGAAGCGCCTGTAATGATGAGTAAAACCTATTCTTCTGTTTTACGAAACAGATTCAGCTGAAACCAATCACAAAAAATCTATTTTTTTATTTAATTATCCTACCAATGTTATAGGATTTGTATTTTTTGTTTATCTTTGCAAAAAAATTAATAAAGTCCTATGAAGATAAATACAAAAATTCGTTACGGAATGAGGGCAATGATAGATATTGCCAGCTCTCAGAATCCGGAGGGTGTTCTTCAAAAAGATATTTCACTACACCAGGATATCTCTCTTAAGTATCTTGATAGTATAATTGCTGCTCTCAAACTTAAAGGGCTTATTGCAAATTCAAAAGGAAAAGGAAGCGGTTATAAGCTTACAAGAGACCCCAATGAGATAACCGTATGGGATATCTACACTGCATTCGAGCCGACAATAATTGTCGACTGTATTGAAAATAAAGAATTTTGCAACAGATCTTGCGATTGCAAATCCAGGGACTACTGGATAGAATTTAAAAAGGACCTTATTGAATTGCTCTCAAAAAAGAGATTATCTCAAATAATATTTGATAATAACCACACTAATTAATGTATATGATGAAACCAAAAATCCACCCATTTAATATTGTTTTCGGGCTTTTTGCTTTTTTATTAATAAGTAACTACAGCCCCGGCTTTGCACAAAGTTCAAAGCCGAGCCCAATAAAACCGGTAATCTCAATTACAGGTACATCTACACTTCACGATTGGGAGAGTAAAGTTGAACAATCTACCGGGGAGTATCTTATTGACCAAAAAATCATAACGTCACTTACCATTAATATCCCGGTTCTTTCAATCAAAAGTAAGGATGAAGAGAAACTTATGGACAAAAAAACTTATGAGGCACTAAATTCAAATAAAAATCCCAATATTACTTTTCAACTTACAGAGCCTGCTACTCCCGTTTTTAGCGAATCAAATGCAGAAGTAACTCTTACCGGAAACCTGACTATTGCAGGTGTTACCAAGAAAATTACTATAAAATCTTCAGGGAAAAAGAGTACTTCAGATTCATTCCGCTTTACAGGAAGCGTTCCAATTAAAATGAGCGACTATAAAATAAAAGCACCGGTAGCTATGCTTGGCTTAATTAAAACAGGAGATTTAATCACTGTCAAGTTTGATGTCACCATTCCACAACAGAGCCTTTTGGCATACTTTTAAACTAAAAAAAAAATTAAAAATTATCTTTAAATGAAAAAAACGTTAACCTCACTTCTTGCTTTTATCCTGTTCACTACGATGGGAATAGCACAGATTCGCCCTTATGACAAATCGGGGCTCAATGTATTTGAACCAAAAAAAGAGAATTTAGTCCCATTTGAAAAATTCAAACTGAAATTTGGAGGAAGTTTTACTCAGTCGTTTCAAACGCTGGATCACAGTAACACATCAACTGCCACAACAAATATTGTTGCTATTGTGCCCGGGTTCAATACAGCAAATGCGAATTTGTATCTTGATGCATACCTTGCAGACGGAGTTACATTGAATATGACACTTTATCTATCTTCAAGACACCACAACGAGACCTGGGTTAAAGGGGGATATCTTCAATTTGATAAAATTCCATTTTTAAATAGCGGACTTATAGACAGAATTATGGAGTTCACAACCATCAAAGTGGGTCATATGGAGATCAACTACGGTGATGCTCATTTTCGCAGGTCTGACAATGGTAACTCTATTTACAATCCGTTTATTGAGAATTACATAATGGACGCCTTCACTACTGAAATAGGTGCCGAGTTCAACTTTGAGCACAAAGGATTTCTTGCTGTTGTGGGTGTTACAAACGGAAAGATTAAAGGAGATATCGCAAAAGGTGTTATTTACACCGGAGGAAGCGACGGTAAAAGTCATCCTGCATTTATCGGTAAATTTGGATTTGACAAACAAATCAACGAAAAGGTTCGTCTAAGGGTTACAGGATCTGGGTATTACACAGCCGGTTCAATTTCAAACACACTTTATGGCGGTGACAGAGCGGGTTCACACTACTTTGGGGTAATGGATAACTCTTTTGCCACAACAGTTTTCACTTCCGGTAGGTTTAACCCGGGGTTTACAGATAAGATTGGATCCGTTATGGGTAATGCTTTTCTGAAAGTTGGCGGGTTTGAGTGGTTTACTACTCTTGAAGGGGCAAAAGGCCGCAGCAAAACCGAGACTATTGAGAGAAAGGCAAATCAATTTGCAACTGATATCGTTTACAGGTTTGGTAAAAGTGAAAATTTTTGGTTGGGTGGCCGTTACAACTCAGTCTCATCGGTTCTTTCGGGTAACGATGTAGATATTAATAGAGTTACTGTTAGCGGTGGATGGTTCCTTACAAAGAATATTATGACAAAACTTGAGTATGTTTCTCAAAAATATAAAGGATTTCCTGCAAGTGACCTTCGCAACGGAGGAAAATTTAACGGATTTGTGCTTGAAGCTGTAATTGGGTTCTAAATTTGTAATGATTAATGCCGGTGGGAGCAATCTCACCGGCTAATTTTTTTATTATGCTAAAATCATTTCTACTTTTTGTTACAATCACTCTTGCAAGTAATCTATTTTCTCAGATCCCAACCACTTTAGTGATAAAAAAAGAGAGTTCTCTTGTAATAAATGGGACGACAAATATTTCAAAATTCAAATTAACACTTGAGGGTAAAGATTTTCCGGGACCGAGATTTATATTTAATACTAGTGTCGAAAAGAGTAAAATCACTCTATCCCAAAACAAAATTTCACTAAGTGTAGATAAGTTCCACTCTGGAAATATTCTTGCTCTTAATGGTTTTCTCAAATTAATAAAGGCAAAGGAGTTTCCTCTCTTAGATATTGAGCTTAAGGATATTAATATATTTGATAACAATGCAGACAATCTTATATCTTCAGCTAACCCCGGCACAAATATCCGAGGTACTGCATCTGTCGTATTAACCTTAACCGGTGTATCCAGGAGTTACACAATTCCTTTTGAAGCGACTAAAAATGGAGACGAGCTCATTGGTGAGGGAGAGATTCGTCTAACTATTAGAGATTTTGGCCTAACCCCTCCGGTAGAGATGATGGGTCTCGTAAAAATTAGTGAGTGGATAGATATCTCAGTAAAGCTGAACTCATCTGTAACAAATAATCGCTAATACAGATATCTTTATATCTTGGTAGTACCTCTTTTATTGATCGCCAATATGACAAGATAAAGAACAAACACCGAGAGCAGATTTAGTATCATTACCCAGAAAAACCCCTGCCCAAAGACAAATATTATTGAGAAGAAGAGCAATATAGTATTATAATATAGCGCCTTAAACATTGATTTAGCCCTAATTTCAAATAATTTTTCAGATGATTCCTGTGAATTCTCCTCAAGATGATCTTTTGAAAAGACAACCAAAAACATACCTCCTAAGATCAAAAGAAGGGTAAGCTCATCTGTTACATTTGTTGTGAATACAGTAAAATATTTCTCCTCCAGAAATGAGGAGAATATAGCCAGCACCGGGAAATTTATTACAAGATTGAAAAAGGCAAACAGAGTCCCCAAAATAAGACCGGCAATAAATAACATCCACCCGGCTACCTTAGCTTTGAATGGAAATGGCGCTAAATCTTTAATCATAAGTCTATTTTTCTTTAAACATAAGAAATTTTGAGAAAAGAGCAATCTTTCTCCTCTCTCTTTTACCCAGTAAACTGAACAACTCATTTGCAACCGGTTCCCACTCAACTGAAACAGGTTTTGTCTTTTTGTATAGCTCTTCCATTGGCTCGCAATGTTGCAAATGTGTAGATTTAACATTGGCACATTTTGAAAGCTCTCTTAAAGCTTCGGGGGAATCCATAATAGGACAAGGCATAAATGGGTTTGATGAAAATGGTTTTTGTCTTCGGAAATGACGGTAAAAATTGGAGGAGAGAGCCTCTTTCAGCCGCATTGTATGAAGATTAGTATCTGAGTAGTGGAAGAATGCACACGGTTCAAGATCTCCGTTTGAATTTATATGGGCATATTCATTACCTGCTGCTACACAACCAAATGCAAAATGGCCCATATTGGCAAAGTCTATCAGAGTAAAATTCTCTCTGTTTTGATAGCTCATTATCCTTTCATAAACAAGTCTCCTTTGTGAAGGAGATGCAATAAGTGAGAGATCTGCGCCTTTTCCCATCGGCATATAATTGAATAGCCACCCAATCCAGGCTCCACTCTCTCTAAGGAAATCAAGAAATTTATCGCTGCTGATCTCTTCGCAATTCTGTGAATGATAGCAAATTGAGAAGCCAAAACCTATCTTTTTTGATTTCAACAACTCCATCACCTTGATAACTTTATCAAATGTACCCTCTCCCCTTCTGAAATCTGTTTTTTCCTTGAATCCTTCGATACTGATAAAAACATTGAGATTTCCTACTGAAGCCAGCTCGTTTGCAAAATTTTCATCTATCAGGATTCCGTTGGTAAACATTGCAAATGATAGAGAACTATGTTTTTTACAAAGATTAAGAATGTCATCTTTTCGCATTAGTGGCTCTCCACCACTAAAAATAATATCATAAACACCCAGCTTCTTTGCGTCGGTTAATATCTCATCCAGTTTTTCGAAGCTCAAGTTTGCCGTTTTACTGTAATCTGCAGCCCAGCAACCTGTGCATTTAAGATTACAGGCGCTTGTAGGATCAATAAGAAGTATATAGGGGATTGAGAAGCCGTGTCTGAACTGAAGCCACTTACGCTTTAAGGCATATTTTACCCCGTTTATTGCAAACAAATTAAAAAGATTGTTTGCTTTGAAAAAAACAGAACTTCTATAGACAAAATTTTTATGATGAGGATAAGGGGGGATTTTTTCTCTCCCCCCCGGAAAGTTCAGATATCTCATTAAAAAAAGTTAATCATTTTGGGCTGTAGTGTAGACAGGGAATTTTGCAAAAGTGCCGTCACCAAAGTTGAACTGAACACCAACCAATCCATATTTATGGTTTGCCCAATAGGTAATTTTACTAATTCCGGCTGCGCTTTTAACACCTCCAACTATCTCCTCAACCTTCAATACTTTAATAAGATAAAATCCATAACTATAGTCATCGCCAGTTGATTTTGTCATAACTTCCCTGTAGGCTCCTGTTTTACCAACCGGATACTTATCTCCCACATTAGAATCATAATTTACAATAATCCCTGCAGTAGGCCCGGAGAGTAACTCCAACCCCTTTGTTGTCTGTTTGAACTGCATATTCGTTGTACTTACAGTACTTCCGTTGACCGATACCCCGGGAATATTGGTAAACAGAGTTGATAAGGCGCTGTTAGTAACTGTGGCCGATCCTGAATAAGTTGATACTCCATCGTTTGAAGTAGTAACAGTGGCAGTAAAATTACTTACCCCCGAAATTGGGGAAGAGGATGTTGTAACGGTGACTCCAACTGCACCCATAGCAGACGGAGTTCCACCTAGCTTTCCGGTTGCCGCATCTATAAGATCACAAGAGTGAACAGATGCAACAAGTAAGAGAATTGACAGAAATGTGAGTAATTTTTTCATAGTTTAAGAGGTTAATCAGTAAGAAGTCATTACCAAATTTACAAAAAACTGAAAATTTATTTGATATTTTCTCACAAATTTAAACCCATATGGTCAAATTATACACTTTGGTAATCATTAAAGAAAATTACAAGCCCTACACCTGACACAATCAACTCAATCCAGGCTATTGTTATTACCGCAATTTCATATCTGTACTCACGATTTATACCATAAAAAAGAGATATTAAAACGAAAGCAAAGAGAGCAAAGATAAAGCCCAGTATAAAACTCCAGCGAATTATCCTTTCGAGTCCGGTTGGTTTACTAAAAACTGGGGCAAGAAAGAGAAGTGATAGAATTAAAAGAGAAAAGCCGGCCTCCTCCATTACAATAAATAACCCGTGTGGATTATACTGAGAAAGTATTGATATCCCATCACTTTCACCGGCAAGTAAAGCAGGCTGAATTACAGAGATCTGTACAAAGTACGTTAAAATAAGGATAAGAGAGGAGATTGTTGCAATATGAACACTTACAAGGCTAAAATGCTTCTTTCCTCCGGGAGTTACTTGATGGACCGCGATTATAAGTATAAGCGTACAAATTGACAACAGAATTGCCGGGTACATCCAGAGGTAATCTCTCGGAAAACGGCTGGCTATATCTAGGTATGGATATGTAAAACCCTCAACTGTACATAACGGTCCGGACAGTGGTGGTGTCGAAACAGCCATTCCAAATGTGATTATTGCCAGTAAAGTTGTAAGGATAGCCGCACTTAATCCAAACTTTGAGAGACTAGACACGGCTTTTGAATTAATTTCATTGTATACCATAACTGTCAGAAGTTTAATATTTATTTGTAGATTGATAGCCGATTAACTAATTAATAGATAAATTTCTAAAACAAATATAATATTTATCCCTTTTATATTTATTAGAAAATAACTTTTGGCATATCTATTGTAGAGAATCTGCTCATAACTAACCACTAGAGTTCTCTTTTACTTAACTACTTCCAAAATGAAAAAAATCTATCTGCTGCTTACACTTTGCGTGTGTATGTCTGCGTACATTGTCGCTCCCGCTCAAAAAAAGATAGTCTCTAAAGCTATTGTCACCGGAGTTATTGTAGACTCTTTAACCGGTAAAAGTATCGAATATGCTACTGTTGCGATATTTAATGACTCTTTAAAACCAATAAACGCCGTTGCTGCCGGAGCAGACGGTAAGTTCTCCCTGGAGGCTCCGGTCCCGGGCAGATATATATTATCTGCATCTATGATAGGCTACACAAATTCTAAATCTGTTATTAACTTAGATGCTCCGGTTAAGAAGCTGGATGTGGGTAAAATTTCTATCACAGAGGGTTTGCAGTTGGCGGAGGTTACTGTCGTGGGAGTTGTGCCATTAATCAAAAGCGAACCCGACAAACTGACATATAATCTGGACTCCGACCCTCAGACATCTACCAGTACAATTGTGGACATTCTTCGTAAAGTTCCTATGGTTAGTGTAGATGGTGAAGATAATGTACGGCTTAACGGAGAGAGCAATTTCAAAGTACTGGTAAACGGAAGATCCTCCGGAATGCTATCCAGAAATTTTAAAGAGGCCATCAAAGCGATGCCTGCAAGTTCGGTTAAATCTATAGAGGTGATTACAAACCCTCCCGCAAAATATGATGCAGAGGGGATTGGGGGCATAATCAATTTAATAACAAACAGAAAGAGCATCGAGGGGTATAACGGCAGTATTAATATGAGTGCAAATAACCTTGGAGGGTACTATGTTGGAGGGTATATCTCTGCGCAAATAGGAAAACTGGCAATCAGTACAAATATTTTTACAGGTAAACAGGTCACAAATAAAAACAGAACGAGGCTGGAATCTGAGAACTTCCTGAGCGAAGAGTTCAGAAACTCTATAACAGAGGGGGTTTATAATGCCGATAATACATTTACAAAAGGGTCATTAGATGCCAGTTATGAGATAGACTCCCTAAACCTTATTACAATCTCGGGAAATGGATTTTTAGGGTCTACCGATAATGAGTCCTCTTCACTATTTAGTGCGTTTAATGCATTGGGAACAGCCACCCGCAAGTACGCAAACAACTCTATCTCCAGGCACGGATACGGCTCTATGACCGGGACCCTCTCATATCAAAAAACATATAAGAAACCAGATCAAAACCTTACCGTAAGCTACACTTTGGATTATAATCCAATGAAAATAGAGGTGACTAACTCAATAGTTCCGGAAATTAACTACACAGGATTTGATCAACATTCGATAAATGACGCATTTGGAAAAGAGCACACATTCCAGATTGACTACTATGACCCTCTCACAAAAAAACATCAAATAGAGACAGGGGCGAAATATATCCTGAGACAAAACACTTCGGATACAAAAATTGAGAGATTGAATACAAACGGAGTGTGGCTGGACGATCCGACAAGGGTAAACGACCTGGATTACGACCAGCATATTGGAAGTTTTTACGGTGGGTATGCTTTTAAACATAAAACGATGACTGCCAAGGCAGGGTTTCGCATTGAGTACACCTATAACGACGGACTCTCAAAAAGTTATCTGGAGAATATCCCTTTTTCAAACGAACAGTTTGATATAATACCATATTTGAACTTAAACTATATGCTCAACAAAGGGAATATGGTATCTGCAGCATACACCCAAAGGTTAAGCCGCCCGGGAATCTGGCACCTGAATCCATATGTTAACGATTCAGACCCAATGAACATCTCTTACGGTAATCCCGACCTTGAGTCTGTCAAGAGAAACACAATCACTTTAGGTTACCGGAAAGCATCTCAAAACTGGAACCTTTCGGTTAACCTTACAAATAGTTTTACCCGCAACAATATTGAACAGATACGACGCGTGAATGAACAGGGTATTAGTATTGCCACATATGAGAATATCGGGAAAAACAGTAATGCAAGAATGGATATTAACTTCTCTTTCCGCTCCGGGCAGAGATTAAGCATCAACATTAACGGAGCAGTTGCCTATACTAAGGTGAGCTCCCAAGATCTTAACCTTGAGAATGACGGGTTCAATTTTAACGGAGGAGCTTCTTGTAATACATCTCTTTGGAAAGGGGGTATGTTAAACTTAAACGCATATCTTTATGGAGGAGATATCTCACTGCAGTCAAAAATGCCTGTAATGCTATTCACTTCAATGGGATTCAGTCAGCGGTTTCTTAAAGATAAATTATCCCTGAGTTTAAGTGTACAGGAGCCTTTTAATGAAAAGAAGGTTATCAAATATAACTCGTACGACAACACCTACAGCCTGCGCGCCCGTAACGAAATCTTTATGAGATCTGTTAACTTAGGTCTATTCTGGAGATTCGGCAACTTCAACCCTATTATTAAGAAGGCCAGAAGATCTGTGGTAGACGATAAAATGTCTGCAGAAAGCCCTGCTGCATCAAAAACACCTTAATCACATTATCAACGTAAATCAAATCTCCTAACATATGCTCATGGTTCTATTAAAAAAGGATGACATCAAATTGAGGTCATCCTTTTTTAAAACCTTTGGGTGGTGCCACCAGGAATACATTATTATCCTTTTTTTCAGTTATTTATATTAGTTGTTGGTCATAGATTGGTCATCAGTTCATACATTCTGTTCAAAAATGTCAAAATGAATATCATCAAGACACTCCTTGATCTCGTTCACTACTTGAAATAAAGAGAGGTATCTTAACTTATATAAATCCTTAACAATATCTCTCTTTATAACTTCATCATAGATAGCGAATTCAATCTTTGTCAAATCCTCCATAGTTCCTTTCTCCCCATGAGCATCTATTAATAAAGCATTAAAAGAGACATCTATGCCAAAGGTTCTCCGGATATGTTCAGTACTAAAATCGTTTTTTATAACATCTCTTATTATTGGTTTTATAGAGACATTAATTACGTTTTTTTCTAACAAATCAATAACAATAGATCTCTTTTCCTGCATTTCAACAGGATTTAAATAGATGTCTTCAAAAAAATAATTAACCGGCACTCCAAAATAGTCCGCTATCCTCAGTAAAATGGACACTTTTAATGAGTGATCCTTTAAAGTTTTACTTAACCCTGTTGCGCTCATTCCTATAGATTCACTTAACATTCTGAGAGAAACGTTTTTTTTGCGCATTAATTTTAAAATTCTTTCTATAATTTTCTCCATATACTTTTGTTATTCACTGATAACTTTAATATCTTTGTTTAAGCGTTCACTTTAATGATGCTCGCTCACTTTAGTTGTGATTAGTTATTAATAATACCAAATATAGTTATTTTATGGAAAAGCAAGTGATTTTAATCGACTCTACAGAATTAAAAGATGTAATTCAGTATGTAGTAAAAAAAGCAGTGTCAGAACAATTCCACGAAGAACAAAACAGGATGTCACCAACTGTGACGATAGCAGAAACAGCAAAAATCCTACGTAGAGCTCATTTAACCGTAAAAAAAATGGTTCAGTCCGGAATTTTCAGTTTAACTCCTGATGGGAAAATTAGAAGATCCGATGTAGATAAATATTTAGGAAAAATCCAATAACAAAAAGCTGCCTAGTTCAGACAGCTTTTAATCTTGATTGCGTAGACTGCACTCCTACAGCAAAAATAACTTAATAACACTCTTATGAAAGAAAAACTTGACGAAGACAAAGTTAAAAAGAAGCCAGAAAAAAAACAAGTAGTAAAGAAAGAAGAGAATTTAAATAACGAATGGTCGAAAAACAATACACCCGATGATTTTAAAAGAGTAGGCACTACTATTTATAAAATAATTAGAAAAAAACGATTTTCCGGAGATGTGTATGAGTCGATGGTTAAATGGAATATTCTTACTTTACGAATGGACTGGCATCGTGATTTCTCACATCTATATCCAATGATCAGACGTTATGACGATTTTATTCTCATTCCTGATCACATTAACTACAGCAGAGATGTTGGAACATGTTATAATCTTTATGATCCGCTACCTCATGAGCCCATTAAGGGAGAGTGTAATGATATCTTGGATTTCATTAAACACATTTTTGGAGAGCATTATGAGCTAGGTCTAGATTATTTCCAGTTATTATATCTCCGGCCACTTCAAAAACTACCTATTATTTTATTGGTTTCTTCAGAAAGGAATACAGGTAAGACAACATTCCTTAATCTATTAAAGGGCATATTTGGCCTCAATATGACATTTATCAATAGCAATGATGCTCAAAGTCAATTTACTGCAGATTGGATGTTAAAACTTATTGTAGCTATTGATGAAGCACTGCTCTCTAGGAGAGAAGATTCAGAACGGTTAAAACAATTATCTACTGCAACCACTGCAAAAATTGAAGCAAAGAATCAAGATAGACAGGAAGTTCAAGTGTTTGCAAAGTTCGTTTTATGTTCAAATGATGAGCTCAATCCTGTAATCATTGAACCCGGAGAAACTAGGTGGTGGGTACTTAAAGTTCCGAGGTTGAATAAGGATAATAAAGATCATATAGAAACACTTCAAAAACAGATCCCGGCATTCTTATACTTTTTAAATAATAGAAAGCTTACTACGGATGATTCTAAGCGTGGTAGAATGTGGTTCAGAATAGACGAGATAGAGACAGAGGCATTAAAAAAGATAATGAGCTCTAATAAATCTCAGCTTGAACAAGAGATGATCCAAGCGGTGGGAGAGATACTAGATATATTAAAAAGTTATTCAATTAAAGAATTTCAGTTTACAGCTACAGATCTAATAAGCTTAATAAGGGATAATTATCCTAAGATCACAAAAACGGCCATGATTAAGGTCTTGAAAGAAAAATGGAATATAAAGCCAACAGAAACATCTACGACATATAAAAGATATCGAATTTTTCTACATTCCGGTACCGTTGATATGGCTGTTACTGAAACGCTTAACGGTCGTTTTTATACAATTAGCGTATACAATCCACCCCCAATTTTTTGTGAGTTTGTGAGTAATGCTTGTATTTAATTCACATATAACTACTTACGTGCTCACAAATATTTTTTTCATTTGTGAGCTTGTGAGCAAAATAAATGCTGTTTGTGAGTTTGTGAGTAGTTTGTGAGTAGTTTGTGAGCTACTTAATATCCTTTTTTTCAATACTATATATAATAATAATAACAAAGTAACAGATATTATGAGTACAGATTTATATAAAACGTCTAAAATGACAGATATAGCACTATCTATGAATGCTTTAGAGCATCAATTAAACATTTATACCAATTTAGTCAAAGAGCACACGAAAATGGTCGAAAAGCAAGTTGAGCAAACGAATAATATTTCAGATGAAGTAACCAGAATTCGTTTATCAAGCCTTTCAAATCCGTTTTTTAGAAGAACCTTAATAAAAGAAGTTGCTAACAGGATAAACAATGATAGTGATCAGGCCCGGCCTTCTAGATTCAGAATTCAAAATATATACATTAAAAATAATTAACTATGAAAACAAAAACAGAAATTGACAATCTAAATTCAATCCCAATAGCTGATTACTTATCTCAAATTGGCCATAAACCAATCAAAGAATATGGTAATAGTAAGTTTTACCGAGCACCATACAGAGAGGACAACGATCCTTCTTTTCATGTTGACTTATCAAAAAACCGATGGTTTGATTTTGGTACCGGAAAAGGAGGCTACTTAATCCAATTAGTTATTGAAATTAATAACTGTACTTTTAAACAGGCATGTAATATTCTTGAAGGGAAAACAATCTCACCATCTGCACAATATCACGAATCACTTCAAAATACTCAAGCTGAAGAGAAAAAAGGCATTGAAGTAATAGAGGTCCGAAAATTACGGGCTAATACTCTTGTTCATTATTTTCATAAAAGAAATGTCAGTATACAGTTTGCACTAGAATATTGCAAAGAAGTTGTTTATAAAGTTAATAATAGAACTTATATGGCAATTGGATTTGAAAATAGAAGCGGGGGTTATGCACTTCGGATCCCTGCTGACAAATATTCCAAGGGTTTTAAGGGATGCACTGGCCAGGATTATACTTTCATTGACAATATCCAATCTGTATGTTGTGTTTTCGAAGGTTTTTTTGACTTTCTGTCGTACTTGACAATGCTTGATAGTACGGGAAGGCAAACGCTTATTAATAGCACTAATTACATAATACTAAATTCCATAACGAATTTAAAAAAAGCTTCAGATGTGCTCGAAAAGCACTTCTTGGTAATAGGGTATTTAGACAACGATCCAGGAGGGGATATAAGTACTAAAAGCATCTCAAAAATGGATATTGAAGTGTTTATTGATGCACGGCCGGCATTCAGGGAGCATAAGGATTTTAATGAATTTTGGTCATTCACTGGAGAAAAAAATTTTAATCAATTCTGCAGCACTTTTTATGAAGATCCTTTAGAGAATCTCAGATTGAGATTTCTGGATTATTTTGGACTACTTAATGAATTCCAAAATACTGGCATATCTTCTAAAGACTATCTTGAAGATAATGAACTCAATATTTACTTCCATGATTTTATTAAAAACCTAAATAACTAAATTCTACAGATATGTTAACGGACAGTATTATAAAAAGAGAGTTTGTAACTCAGATCCTCAAAAGAGATTCTGATTACATAAGAGAGTTTCAAGCAAAAGTAATTGAGGATGCTGATCTTAAAAAAACCGGTGCTCTATTAATGGATGTGAGAGGACAATCAGGATCCAAAATACTTCAGGGATATGGAATGTGGATGTTAAGCGTTAGGTTTTTAAAATATTTAAGATTCATAGACATTCAAAGTAATAAGAAAAATCCTTCATCCCATTTTAAAATAAATATCAAAAATGATTATGAGCGGAAAAATAAAAAAATGCCACTTCGTAGGCACTTAGCACTTTATAATAAAGTGATTTACGGTAGATTATATAACGAGACAAAAACAGATCTTAAATCTGGATATACTAAAGTAATTAGAAAAACGATAACAGAACAGCTAGAAAAGGCAGGTTACGAAAAAAAATAAATTATGGCAAATATTCAAAGCGACAAAATGCAGTGGGACCTTCTTATCAAAGATTCAGAAGCCCAACGTTACATAGCAAATCTCTCAAAAGCGAATAAAGATCTTGAAAAATCAAACAAAGAGATCCGGCTTGAGATGGCCCGCCTCGAGGCACAGGGTAAGAAGAACTCAGAAGAGTGGAAAGGTCTACAAGATGTTATGAAGAAAAATAACGCAGAGATTTCTAATAATACACAGCTTATTAAAGCTAACGAAAACCAACTTGGAACTCAGAATATGACTATGAATCAGCTCAAAAAACGATATCAGGAGTTATTGAAAGAGATGAACAACACTTCGAAAGCTACGGATCCAAAGGCCTGGGAATCGTTAAAATCTCAGCTTGATGAAACAAAAGGAGCAATGTCAAATCTGGCCGGAGGGACACAAAAGGCAGAAGGTGTGATGATCTCCTGGGGCTCTGCAATGAAAATCGGTCTTATGGGAGCTCTTGCAGGACTTGGGCAAAAGATATTATCTGTTCTTGGAGATATTTTCTCACTTGAAAAAATCATTGATTCAACACAAACGACCGGAGATAATTTTAGAGCAACAATGGCCGGGCTAGAAAATGCATTCAGCCAGTTTCGATTAAGTATTGCAACAATGGATTTTTCAAATTTTATGGAGAATCTAAAAGAAGCATACAGAGTCGCAGCCGAAGCAACAGCACAGTTAGATGAGTTATTTGAGAGACAGAATTCATTCAAGATTCAAGATATCAAGGTGCAGGCAGAAATTGAGGATTTGTATGAAGTGACTAATAATGTCAATAATTCATTTTCTGAAATGCAGCTCGCAGCACAAAAAATTAGAGAATTAACAAAATCCCAGGCTGCTTTGCAGACAGATATATATGCTCAGGAAGCTGATGCATACAAGAAACTAATAAAAAACAGAACAACCTTAAATGATGAGCAGCTTGAGTACTACATAGATGAGTTCAATAAAAACAGAGATATAATTAACCAAGCAAGAAAGTTGATTTTTCTGGAAGATGAGGTTAATCGTGTCAAAAATATTGGAAGCTCTCAATCTGCAGCTGGTGATGCAAGGTCTCTGCAGGCAACAAAAGAGTATGACCAGGCGAAAAAAAATCTGGAGCTTTATGAAGCAACAAATGCAGCTCAAATTGACGGAATAAAACAAGTAGCACAGATTGCTCGAGGTTATGATAGAGCTAATGATGAATTCATACGAAAATACGTCGATTCAAGAACAAAGATGATGTCGGTGGATGTAGAGGCAGAAAGATCATTGAGAAGAGTAGACAAAAGGATTAATGCAATGACAAAAAATATATCGGAAGAAGCTCTCCGGAGGCAGAAAGAGATTTCTCAAAAATCGAAGCAAGAACAAGAGAGACTCTATAAAGAAGAGAACGAAGCTATTAAAAAGACTAATAATGACAAACTTAATTCAATAAAAGAGCTCTATCAGGCCGGTCATATGACTCAAATTTCGTTCAAAAATCAATCTGAAGCTCTGGAGGAGGAGTTGATTAAAAATAAAATTGCAATTAATATTAAATACTCGAAAGAGACAGAAGATCTGCAAAATCAATTGCTTCAAAAACAAATAGAGAGGATTGAGAAATTTCGGGAAACTATTAAAACTCTCCAGAAGGAGGCTGAAGATAAATTAAAGAAAAACCTGGATGAATCGGATAAGAGCATCAGCTCCGGATTGAATTCAGAAATTGAGGAGAGTCTATCATTTATGTCAAAAGCTGCGGAGACTGCAACAAAGGTAATCGACGGACAAAAAGAAAAACTTACAAAACAAAAGGAGCTTTATGATGCAGATTTACTTGCTCTAACAGATTCTCTTGAGCTAAAAATGCTGACTCAACAACAATATGAGCAGGCTGTTGATAAATTGAACAAGGACAGCTGGAAAGAGAGGTTTGAAATAAATTCAGAAGGAGCAAAAAAAGTTATTGCAATAATTTTAGAGGGATTGAATATTGCATCACAGGTCTCGTCTCAACTACAAGAAATCGAAACAACTAGGCTGGAGACACAGAAGAACAAAGAATTGGCTCTTTATGGAAATTCAAGCGAAAAAAGAGCGGAGATAGAACAAGAATTTGAAGAGAAAAAGTTAAAAATCCAGCAAAAATATGCCGATATAGATATGGGCATAAAAATCGCTCAAGCTCTTGCTTCAGGAGCTCAAGGCGCTATGACCGCAATCGCACAACTGGGTACATTCGCAGGACCTGCAATTGCAGTTATTGCAGGTATGACAGCTCTGCAAGTAGCGACTATTGTAGCACAAAGAAATGCAATAAAAAGTAGATCAGGAGTTAGCTCGGGACCTTCCTCCGGAGGATCTGCAGAGAGAACATTGATAGGATCGTCACAACAACAGTCAACATCACAGATACAGATTCCCAGGGCACAACAGCCAACAGTAGGAAATGGTATTAATGCGATAAATAACATGCAAGAAGAGATAAAAAATAAGGAAAGAGCAGCTCTTGGAGAGCTCAAACCATTGATTGGGACATTAGATAAAGTCTCAGGTCTCCTGGAGAGTCTCCGTGATAACCCTATTAGCGCAAATGTTGTACTCTCTCAATTTGAAGCCAAAACAAAGCAAAGAGACAGGATTAGAAAAGAAGGTTCATTGTAAGTATGACTGAAGAACAACTTAGAGAAGAGTTCCTGGCTAAACGATTTATACAAGCATATAAGCTTACGGATGAATTCGCAAAACAGAGTTGTAAAATAGCTTTAAATTATATTAAAAAAAATGGATATTCCAATGATTTTGAGCAATATAAAAGAGATCGAAAAGAAGGATATATTCTTTGAGATAGTTTGATTTAATATTCAATTTACTAAACACAAGACAATTAACAATTTAAAAAGAAATTATTATGATTATTTATCAAGGTAAATCAGCTGCAAGTAATGCAATGCTAAAAATGGACAAAGTACTACTTCATATTTTGATTATCGCCACCGGTAAGGCAGAAAAACTAGAATCTACTGCAAAAGAGAGAGGACATTCTGTAACTGTAGCGCATCCAAGAGATTTTACGATCTATATTTCGGATAGTACTCGAGGATATGACTCTGTATTTTTAAATGATGTAAAGATAAAACCCAAACAATGGGATATCATTTTAACCAGGATAGGCCATGACAGAGAATACACGTCAAAACTTCTTTATCATTTTGAATATAATCTCGGGATCCCGGTAATGCAGTCCGGATTAGGAATCCAAATATGTGCTGATAAAGTAAAATCAGCTCAAATAATGTCATTCATGGGAATCAGAGTTCCTAAACAGATCTATACCATAGATCCTAAAAACTTAGACTTTATCATTAAAAAACTTGGAGGATTACCGGTAATTCTAAAAGAAATTGAGGGGAGCAAAGGCAAGGGGATTATCTTGCTCGAAAGCGCTAGGCAAACAAACATGACTTTAGAAAGTTACTATGGATCCGGGAAGAAAATAATCCTTCAGGAGTTTATTGATAACGGAGGCAAAGATGAAAGACATATTGTAGTTGGGGATAAAGTAGTTTGTTCAATGAGAAGAACCGCTCCAAAAAATGATATACGTGCAAACCTTTCTTTAGCCGGATCCGGAGAAAAAATAACACCATCTGAAGAGGTCCGGAAAATGTGTATTGATGCAGTAAAAGCTATTCCCGGATTAAACTTTGCAGGAGTTGATATAATGATTAAAACCGATCCAAAAACGAAACAGGAGACTCCTTATTTCATAGAAATAAATGCCAATCCCGGACAGCTAATTATTGATATTACTAATCATAACTACTTTGAAGATCTTGTTTATGAAGCGGTACAGATGATTAGAAGAATTGACAGCGGAGAATCAAAAAGTGCTTCATCAATGTATAAATATGGTAACGCAACTCTCAAAGAAGCAGTAAATTTATATGGTGAGCAAGTAGCTTTTGACTTTTTAAACGAAGCCTTAAGAAATTGCACCAAATTCATGCCTTAATAAAAAAACTCCTATGGGCTAATCCCATAGGTATCAAACCTGAGATCTCACCCTGAATTTAATGAAAGAGGAAGGCAAAAAAATCTTCCTCTTTTTCATTAAAAACCATATGATTTCAATAGAATTCTTTAAAATAATATTAGAATTGGGCGTTTTGATATTTTAAAAAGCATTAATTGCTTAAATATGTGAATTTTAGCTATACTTAAATTATATTAATGAAAAAGACTCTCTCTATTTCCCCCAACACACTTGGGTAAGGGCTTGCATTCCAAATTATTTTTATTCGGTGTCAATGTGACTTATCCTTGAATATGTGTGTATTACGTAGTTATTTTCAAGAATGCTTAAAATCGATTAAAAAAAATAGATTCCTTCAAAAATAGATCGGATTTAAATTTTATCTCATTTCAAGCTCTGATTTCTTTTCAACCATACGAATAGACTTTTCATCTGAAGCAATAAAATAATGAAGGTAAATTTCTGTTGTTTTAATGCTTGAATGGCCAAGCCAACAGCTGATCTGATAAACATTAATTTGCTTATAAAGCCAGTAACATGCAGCTGTATGCCTGGAACAATGAAAAGTTATAGGATTTGATAACCCTAAACATGCTGTAAAGTACTTTAATGATCTATTGTAGAACTGATTTGAAAATACTTTAAATACATTCTCATTTCTGTTCCGATGCCTAGAAAAGTCTATTAGATTTCTTGCCTGTTTGAATAGCGGGATCTTATTTACTCTACCAGTTTTAATTTGGACTATATCTAAATAATCAACCCCATTGATAGCTACTATATTGGAATGCTTGAAATTTGCAAAATCGCTATATCTCAACCCAGTATAGCAACAAAACAAAAAACCTTTTAAAGCAATAAGTATATTTTTATTAAGCTTGGAAGTTTCTAAAAAAGTATGTAAGTGATTAAGTTGCTCTATGCTTAAAGCTAATCTATTACCACTTGTACTACCAATCTTTTTAAACTCAAACGGGTTTCTATCTATTAATCCCTCCCTTATTGCCCTATTGATTATTGATCTAAAAAAACTTAGTCCTTTCCGGACTGTGTTTCTATTATTCCCTTTTTCATATAAGAATCTCTCAAATGAATCTACTGTTTGAATATCTATATCCTGTAAAAGAAGAGTAGAATTGAATTGATAAATCTTTTTAATGTGGGATCTATAACTCCGGAGAGTCTCAATTTTTAGAGTAGGATCTTTTTCTGTTACACTTGTAGAGTAATCATAAAAGTTAGTTGGAGTGTTTAAATTGGATATAAATGCTTCTTTGAAACTATCTGCAGTTAATATTTTTCTTTTATAATTCCATTGAGCATATATAGAGTATGCTTTAGACCTGGTATTTAATATTAACTGATTTATTGACTCATGTAAAAGATATCCTTTTTTTACTTTTTCACATTTATGATCCCAGTACTCAACCGGAACAGATATCCCAAGATTTACTCTGGATCTCTTACCTTTTAGGCAGATTTCCAGTAAAAGAGGTTTTTTTCCGGAAAGATCCGGATTAATGTCTTTCCTCTGAATAACTTTTATCGTCATGGTAAATATGTTTTGAATTGGTCATGAATTGGACATATTTTACCAATAACTAATCAAAATCACGTTGAATAAGTTTGCACTCCTACTCTGTAACGTTATGAAAATAAAGAGATATACAACAAATTGTTAAATATCTCTTTACTCTACTGTGGTGCCACCAGGAATCGAACCGGGGACACAAGGATTTTCAGTCCTTTGCTCTACCAACTGAGCTATGGCACCTTTTGGTCGGGGAGTGCAAAAGTAGAACAAATTTTGATTTTTACAAAAAAAGATTCTCCTTTTATTCTATCTTTGCATCAAATTAAAAATAGTTTTATGGCAAACACATCTGATTTTAAAAACGGACTCTGTATTGATTTCAACGGCAAACCTTGTTCTATTATATGGTTTCAGCACGTTAAACCCGGTAAAGGGGGAGCTTTTGTAAAGGTGAAACTGAGGAACCTGGAGAATGGTAAGATTCTTGAAAACACATATAACGCCGGCGAGAAGATTGAGATTATCAATGTAGAGAGAAGACCATACCAATATCTTTACAAAGATGATATGGGATTTAATTTTATGCATAACGAAACCTATGAGCAGGTTAGCATCAATCCGGATATGGTTGACAATGCAGATCTTATGAAAGAGGGACAATATGTGGAGATGATGTTTCTGGCAGATGTGGAGAGAGTTCTCACCTGTGAGCTACCTCCTTTCGTAGAGATGGAGATCACCTATACAGAACCTGCTGTTAAAGGAGATACAGCATCAACAAATGCAATGAAATCTGCGACAACCGAAACCGGTGCAGAGATTATGGTGCCACTTTTTATAAATCAGGGCGAAAGAATTAAGGTCGACACAAGAACTAGAAGCTACTCAGAGAGATGTAAATCTTAACTCTCCGGAAGGCAAAATCCCGGTTAAATAAACAAAATATGAGAAATTTCTCAATAATATTACTCTCCACTCTGCTGTTTGCTTGTGGAGAGTCTTTGTCTTATAAGATGCCGGACAAGGGCACAATAGAGACAGCAATTGAAAAAGGTGAGTTCACAGAGGCCTCGAAGATGGTGCGGCTCTATCTCGCCTGTGATACTCTAACCCCGAGAGAGAGGTATGAGATGAGCTTCCTTCTGGAGTGGATGGATAGGGTAAAGGATGATTTTGACCAAACAGACTCATCTGTGATTGCCTATATCAAAAAACACTACCCCCAGGCAACAACAGAGCAGATATCTGAGTGGGAGAAGAGAAACGCTCTGGAGAACAAAGTTATTGACGGGCAAAAAAGATACTTCTCTCTTGCAGGAAGAAATCTTTTTCGGATAGACTCCCTGGCAGAAAAACACTTCCAGTACAAGGAGGGTGAGAAGCCGGACTCTCTCACAAGATTGCTCTCAAAACTAATTCCTCAACTTGTGAATGAGGCAAAAACCAAAAAAGGGGTCTTTGTTAATCCGGTGAAGATGAAGATTAGGTATACTCTCTCAGTGAAACCAAACGAGGTTCCCGACGGAGAGAGCGTTAGGGTGTGGATGCCTTACCCGAGAACAGACACAAAATCCCATACAGATATTCAGTTACTATCTACAACTCAACCTTTATATATTATCTCTCCCGACAGTTATGCCCATAAAAGCATCTATATGGAGGGCGTGGCGGTAAAAGATGAGCCTCTTAAATTTGGGTTCGAACTTATCTACACCTCATTTGCACAGGTTCATCTATTTGGAGCCGAAGATATTAAGGATTATGACACCACCGGTGAGATCTATAAAGAGTACACCGGTGAGAGTGGACAACACATACGCTTTAGCGACAATATCCGTACTGCCGTAAAAGAGGCAATTGGCGAAGAGAGTAATCCATATCTAAAGGCAAGGAAGATATATGAGTGGATAGACAGTAATTTCCCGTGGGCAAGTGCAAGAGAGTACTCTACCATTGAGAACATTCCGGAATATGTACTTAAAAACCGACACGGAGATTGCGGCCAGGTATCGCTCCTTTTCATAACTATGGCTCGTTGTGCAGGAGTTCCTGCAAAGTGGCAATCGGGATGGATGATGCACCCCGGGAACATTAATCTTCACGACTGGGCAGAGGTGTGGTTCGAAGGAGTGGGCTGGGTTCCCGTTGACCAATCCTTTGGAAGGGTAAAAAGTTCAAAGGGAGATGAAAGTGCATTCTACTTCTTTACCAAAGGGCTCGACCCTTACCGGCTTATTGTAAATGACAATATCAGCGGAGAGTTTTTCCCTGCAAAAATATATCCTCGCAGCGAAACTGTAGATTTCCAAAGAGGAGAGGTTGAGTGGAGGGGAGAGAATCTCTATTTCGGCCGTTGGCGCTACAAAATGGAGGTAGAGTATATAAAATAGACTCTTACAAAATTCTTATAATTGTAAGGCCGTCGCGAAGGGGCAGAATATAGCTCTCTACGCGGCGGTCTTCCCTTATCATCTTATTGAATCTCACAATCTCCTGAGTTTGGGCATCTTTCGGGAGAGGCTCCATCACCACCTTTTCGTACCACAGAACATTATCTGCCAGGATATATCCTCCAGGCCTTACCATATTAAATATCAGCTCATAATATCTACAATACTCCCTTTTGTTCCCATCAATATAGGCCAGGTCGTAGGTAAAGTTGGAGAATTTCGGAAGCGTTTCGAGTGCATTCCCGAAATGGAGTGATATTTTATCTGAGACTCCTGCCCTCTCAAAGCCCTCCCGGATTAGAGGTTCAAGAAGATCGTTCTTCTCAAAGGCATCCAGATGTCCGGTTTTGCTAAGCCCTCTGGCAAGACAAATTGCCGAGTATCCTGTAAATGTTCCTATCTCCAGAATCCTCTGAGCATTTATCATTTGAGCAAATGTTGTGAGTAAGCGTCCCAAAGTTGGCCCAGATAACATCCTCCCGTGATTTGTACGAATGTTTGTCTCGTGTTCGAGCCAATCCAGCACAGGATCTGCCGGATTTATGTTCTGTAGAATATATTGGTCTATTAAAGAGTTCATAACTGGAAAAACTGTTTTAGCGCCGGAATATCAACTGTATATTAGGGTAAAAAATCGCTCTCTATCCATTATCTCATTTGCTATTCTGTGCAGGTTAGTAGAATCAATTGCAGAAATCTTCTCTCTTATAACCTCTATTGGTTCTACTTTCCCATAAAAAAGGAGAGATTTCCCCATAGAGAGACACTGAGACTCAGCATTATCGGTGGAGATCGCAAGTTGTCCCAGAAGTTGCTTCTTCGCCGCCTTAAGTGAGATTGCACTAAACTCTCTCTCCTTGATAATATCCAGCTCTTTGTAAATAATATTAAGACATTTATCTACACTGCTCTTGTCTGTTCCAAAGTAGATAGTAAAGAGCCCTGTATCTGTATATGGTGTATAGGAGGCATCAACTGTATATGCAAGAGCGTGTTTCTCACGCAGAGATTGATTTAGTCTTGAATTTAGAGCCGGACCTCCCAGAATATTTGTAAGCAGGGCAAGCGGGAGTTTGCTTTCATTGTAGAGGGAGTAGGCGCTGCTCCCCATAACGCAATGTGACTGGTGTGTCTTCTTTGGTAATCTTATCACACTCTCCCCTTTTGAAACAATCCGGCAACTTAAATCGGCTAACTCTTCCTTAGAATCACAGACGATACCGTTACTCTCCATCTTTCCGAAGTAGCGGCTAACCATTGCGGCCCCCCTCTCGGGAGATATATCTGCAACAATCGCAAAGGTCATATTTGATGGCTGATAGTACTTCCCGGTAAACTCACGGATGTTGTTGACCTCTATCTGCTTTACACTTTTGGGTTTGCCCAGAATAGGCATTGAAAGGGGGTGTCCATTAAAGAGATGTTCGTCAAAGTCGTCAAAAATCTGCTCCGATGGAGTATCCTTGTAGGAAGATATCTCATCCAGCACAATATCCCTCTCTTTGAGCAGCTCTTTTTGAGGGTAGGTAGAGTTGAATGCAAGATCTGCAAGAAGCTCCACAGCTTTTGAGATGTCCTCCCGAAGCACTGTGGCGTGAATTACAGTCTCCTCTTTGGTGGTATATGCATTTAGCTCGCCGCCAAGGCTCTCCAGATAGTTGTTAATTCGTCTGGCCCCGCGTGTAGTTGTACCTTTGAAAAGCATATGTTCTGTAAGATGAGCAACCCCGTTAATAGAGGGATCTTCGTCTCTTGTACCAACTTTTATTGTAAGGGCACAATATGCAACGGGAGATGTAATCCGGCGAAAAACAAAACCAATACCGGAATCTAGTTGGGTAATATTAATGCTCATCTGTTAAAACTGATATGGAGCTGTTATCTTTCTTATATCCTCGGCAGAGAAACCTGCGGGAGATCTTTTCGATATCTTTTGCCTTCTCAAAAATAGCAGCTGATGGGAATCTGTGGTTATGATCATTTTGTAGCAGTAAGATCCCGCAGTTCCCCCTTTGGGTATTACCACTACGGCTACGGCACTATTCTCTTCATTGTCGGTTACAGCATCCTCAATATCATTTGCGGATACCAGCTTTGCATCCCCTTTAAAAAGCTTGACAAACTCTTCATCTGCAATCTCGTAACCAAGCTGATCTTTAGAGAAGAGAACAGTTTTACCCTTTAGCATTGAGACTCTGTCCGAGTAAATTAAACTCCCTTTGAAAGCCAATAAAACACTCTCCTGGATTCTATATATATGATCCTGAATAATATCAACATAGGCAGGTATCAGAAAGAGGTTACCCCCGTCAAGATCTTCACTCTGTTGTATTGGCAAATTTATAATGTTGTGACTGCTGTAGAGCCCTCTCTTAACCTCCGCCCCACCCTTTATTAGGGTCAGATACTCGATTTTAGGCTCCAGATCTTTTTTGTACATCCCGTCTACCCGCATTAGGAAAAAGTAGTTTGTATCCTGCTTGATCTTTTGGTACTCTGCATAATCACAAAATTCAAACGGGGAGATTCTCCACGATTTATTTACTGCATCCCTGAGCATAAGATCTGCCAGGGAGGTAGAGGGGATAACAACTTTTGTGGTTTTTTTTCCGTAGTTATTAAATGTGTTGCGGGTCTGGGTAATAGGATTCTGGCTGAAGCTCCCGGTAAAAACAAAAAGAGAGGCTGCCAATATTATAAAATGTCTCATATCTCACTTCTTTATCAGGTGCAAAATTAGATAAAAATTTGTACTTTTGCCCGGTATGGAAAGATTTATTGTTTCTGCCAGAAAATACCGTCCCGATAGCTTTGAAAGCCTTATCGGACAAGAAAATATTGCGACAACCCTAAAGAATTCGATAACCCGCAAACAACTTGCACACGCCTATCTTTTTTGCGGTCCTAGGGGGGTTGGGAAGACCTCTACTGCCAGAATCTTCGCAAAGACCATTAACTGCCTCAATCCGGGGGAGAGTATGGATCCCTGCGGAGAGTGTGAGTCCTGTCTCTCTTTTGCCGAGGGTCGCTCCTACTCGATTCACGAGCTTGATGCCGCCTCAAATAACTCCGTAGATGACATAAGACAGTTAAATGAACTTGTACGAATACCTCCGCAGATAGGTAAGTATAGCGTATATATTATAGATGAGGTGCATATGCTCTCATCATCTGCCTTTAACGCTTTCCTTAAGACTCTTGAGGAGCCGCCCGCACACGCAATTTTTATACTTGCCACAACCGAGAAGCACAAGATTTTGCCTACAATTCTATCCAGGTGCCAAACTTATGACTTTAACAGGATCTCCGTTGAGGATATCGTGAAAAACCTAAAAGTTATCGCCGTTAAAGAGGGTGTAGAGATTGAACTTGAGGCACTACACATTATAGCCCAAAAGGCAGACGGGGCGATGAGGGATGCTCTCACAATTTTTGATCAGGCAGTAGCTTTCTGTGGCAGGACAATCACATACGATAAAGTCATCTCCTCTCTGAATGTACTGGATTATGACTACTACATCAGGCTCACAAATTTCTTTCTTGAGGGGAAACACAGTGACGCGCTTTTGATTTTTGACGAGATTCTATCTAAAGGGTTCAACTCTCTTCACTTTATTGGAGGGCTGAGCGTCCACTTCCGGGATCTTTTAATTTGCAAGGATAAGAGCACAATGCAACTTCTGGACCTTGCCCCATCATTTATACAAAAATACAGAGAGCAATCTGAGTCCTGCTCCCTTGCTTTCCTGTACGATGCTCTCGGGATCACATCTGCGTGTGAAGCGGGCTACAAAAGCAGCGGGCACCAAAGGCTTCATATAGAGATTGCGCTTATTCGTCTCTGCCGCATCAACTCCCCTGCCTGGGTGGGTGAGAGTGCTCCGCCAAAAGCTGCAGAGCCGGCAAAGAAAATTGAAAGAGAACCTGTAAAAGATCTATCCGTTCAAACCGAGGTACAGGCTCCACAAGAGAGCTCCGCAGAAAACACTCCTGAGGTAATAGCAAAGCCTGTTTCGGAGCCATCCGCTCCCCAAAAAGAGAAATCGCTTGCAGAGCAGGCCCCTTCACCAAAAGAGGGCAGCGCTGTCTCAATCTCAATAAAAGATCTTATCAAGAGTGCAGGGAACAGCACCAAAGCTGCATCTGCAGTGAGGAAAGGTGAGGTTGGTACAGATGTTTTAGATATCGAAAAACTTACTGATGTTTGGAAAAAGATGGCAGAGTCCGAGAGTCATATGCCAAGATTGTCAACTGCAATCAACCAGACAAAACCTATATTCCGGGAGGATAATACAATTATCTTTCCTGTGAAAAATGAACTTCAAAAAAACTGGATAGAGCAGAACTGTAAAGCACGGCTTTTGGAGTTTTTAAAGGTAAATCTCAATAACAGAGAGTTAAAATTGGATCTTGAGGTAACTGCAGATGATGACCCCCAAGAGAAAAAGATGTATATGCCTGAGGAGAAGGCAAAGTTTTTGATGGATAGTTACCCGGAGGTTAAAGAGATGCAAAATGATCTCAAGTTGGAATTAAAGTAGTATTATGCGTTTACATTGCAGTAATCTGGTAAAGAAGTACGGTGCCCGCACTGTTGTTAAAAATGTCTCCATTGAGGTGGAGCAGGGAGAGATTGTAGGTCTGCTTGGGCCAAACGGTGCCGGTAAGACAACCAGCTTCTATATGATAACCGGGCTTATAAAGCCTAACTCAGGGAGAATCTTTCTTGATAACGAAGAGATCACTAACCTTCCAATGTATAAACGAGCACAGATGGGTCTTGGCTATCTAGCCCAGGAGGCATCGGTTTTTCGCAAGATGAGTGTAGAGGACAACATTATGGCAGTAATGGAATTCTCACCTCTTACCAGGAGCCAGAGAGATGAGAGGTTGGAGATGCTTATGGATGAGTTCGGTCTGCATAAGGTGAGAAAAAACCTTGGAGTTCAACTATCGGGAGGAGAGAGAAGACGATGCGAAATAGCCCGCGCTCTTGCAATTGACCCCAAGTTTATCCTTTTGGACGAGCCGTTTGCCGGAGTGGACCCAATTGCAGTGGAGGATATCCAACACATTATAGCCAAACTCAAGACAAAAAATATCGGAATCATTATAACCGACCATAATGTTCACGAAACTCTTGCTATTACAGACAGGGCCTATCTTCTTTACGAAGGGAGCATTCTTGAGAGTGGCTCAGCAGAGACTCTTGCAAATAACCCTGAGGTAAGAAGGAAATACCTGGGTCAGAATTTTGAACTTAGGAAGGCGGTACTAAAGGATAGAAAAAGCAATGCCGGCACCGAAACTTCACCTGTAGTCCCTCTAAAAGGGAGCTCTATAAGCGGTGAATCCGATGCCGACATGATTAGCTATGGCGACAAAGCCAGCGATCTGGAGAGAGGAGCTTAGTTATTAACCGGAGCTTCTGCTTTTCTCTCAATTCTCATAATCTTAACCTCTTTTCCCGGCTCTCCCTCTTTCCACTGGAAGTTCATAGCTCCCGGTCTTAAACCTCTTTGCATAGCGGCTCCTTGCATAGCGCCTCTTTGCATAGCCACTCCTTGAGGAGTACCTCTTCTTCCCATCATTGGTCGTTTTGCGTGAGCACCTCTTTTATCAAACATAAGCCTCTGCTCATCTGTTAGAAGTGAACGAATCTTTGCAGTGTTGGCAGCTTTTGCTTTCATCATCTTATTTTGTAAAGATGTAATCTCGTCAATTTTTGAGTTTATCGCCTTCATATCGGGCTTATCTACCTGCTGCAGAGTTTTTAGCTGAGCTTTTTTCTCGCCGAGTTGGTTCTGTACCTGTACCATCTCCTTCTCAAGCTCGAATCTTAGAGCTTTGATGGACTCTCTCTGCTCCTGTGTGAACTTTGGCTCAAGGTTTGCAGGGTTTGCGCCCATAAATCCTCTATTCTGTACCTGGTGGTTTTGAGCTGTGAGAGAAAGTACTGAAATAGCCATAATTAGTGTGATGTAAATCTTTTTCATCTCTTCATTTTTTAATTTGTTTATCTGACAGTAAGACTAACAATAGACGAAAAGGTTTAATAAATCGGGAAAGTATTTATAACTTTGCGCAATTATTTTGATTATATTCAACAAATAAACAATAGATATGGCAGAAAAATTATTTTCTGAGTTTCCGCCTGTTTCCACTCAACAATGGGAAGAGGTTATAAACAAAGACCTAAAGGGAGCCGATTACGAAAAGAGGCTCATCTGGAAAACAATGGAGGGAATATCAGTTCGTCCCTACTATCGCAGCGAAGATCTTGAACAGCTAAACCATCTGCAGAGTACCCCTGCCTCCTTCCCTTTTGTTAGGGGGACTAAGGATACCAATCACTGGATGGTTCGTCAGGGTTATTGCGCCTGGGAGAGCTTTACGAAGGCCAATGAACAGGCGGTTGATGCCCTAAAGAAAGGGGTAGATTCAGTCGCTTTTTGCATTGACGGCAAAAGGGGAATCACTCAGGAGAAGATGGCTATACTTCTAAAGGGTATAGATCTCTCTAAAACTGAGGTGAACTTTGAGGGGTGTTCGTGTGCCACACCCGAGATTATCTCCTCTTTCCTAAAAGTAGCCTACACAAACGGAGTAAACAACAGTGAAGTAAGGGGTTCATTCGATTTTGACCCTCTAAAAACACTTACCACAACAGGGAATTTCTGCTGTGCAGATTATATAAACACGCTAAAAAGTTGTTTAAACTTAGTTAAGGATTACCCCGGTATTCGTGTGGTTGGGGTTGAGGGGTATGCATTCAATGATGCCGGAGCAACCATTGTTAAGGAGCTGGGTTTTGCCCTCTCTATGGGAAGCGAGTATATGAATATGTTAATGGAGATGGGATTCTCTGCAGATGAAGCTGCAGCCCGAATCAAATTTACATTTGCCATAAGTCCAAACTACTTTATGGAGATAGCCAAATTCCGTGCAGCCAGAATGCTTTGGGCAAATATCACCAAAGAGTACGGAGCAATAAAGGAGTCTTCACAAAAAATCAATATTCACGCTGTAACAAGTCAGTGGAATATGACCGTTTACGACCCTCACGTAAATCTTCTCCGCGGAACTACCGAAGCGATGAGTGCCGCCCTTGGTGGGGTAGACTCACTGGAGGTTCTCCCGTTTGACTATACATTCCGTGAACCATCTGAATTCAGCAACAGAATTGCAAAAAACACTCAGATAATTCTTAAGGAGGAGGCCTATTTTGACAAAATTGCAGATGCCGGAGCCGGTTCATATTATATTGAGAGCCTGACTGCATCAATTGCAGATAGCGCCTGGAGTATGTTTAAATCTTGTGAAGAGCTGGGTGGATACATCAATTCACTAAAAGAGGGTTATATCCAGTCTGAAATCAAGAGCACATCTTCAAAGAGAGATCTCAATATTGCAACCAGAAGAGAGATTCTTCTCGGGACAAACCAGTATCCAAATTTTGGTGAATGTGCAGACAAAGAGGTCACTCTTGATGTTGTTACCCGCGGAGCCAACTGGGACAAGAGCGTAACTCCTATTATTGATCCTATTGAGAAATACAGGGGTGCTCAGGCATTTGAGGCACTCCGGTTTGCCACCAACACCAGCGGCAAAACACCTAAAGCCTTTATGCTCACATTTGGCAATCTCGCTTTTTGCCGCGCCAGAGCACAATTCGCATCCAATTTCTTTGCCGTTGCAGGGTTTGAGGTTGTAGATAACACCCGATTCAATACAGTTGAGGAGGGGGTTAAAGCTGCACTCGAAGCTAAGGCAGATATTATTGTTGCCTGCTCTTCGGACGAGGAGTATGCAACTGCTGTCGTGGAGATTAAAAATCTCACCAAAGACAGAGCAATCATTGTTGTTGCCGGAGAGCCGGCCTGCAAAGAGGAGCTTATGGCTGCAGGTGTAACCAACTTTATAAGTGTTAAAAGCAATGTACTTGATACTTTGAAGAAATATCAATCTCTGCTGGGTATTAAATAGATAAAAAAGAGTAATATGCGACCAAAATTTACAGATATAAAATATAACGGGGAGAGTGCTCCAAAAGCAGCAGAATCTACCTTTATGACCCCGGAGTTAATTGGCATTAAAGGTACTTACAGTGCCGCAGACCTTGAAGGTCTTGAGCATCTCAACTATGCAGCCGGAATACCGCCGTTTCTTCGGGGGCCATACAGCACAATGTATGTAATGAACCCTTGGACAGTAAGGCAATATGCCGGTTTCTCCACAGCAGAGGAGTCAAATGCATTCTATCGCCGTAACCTGGCAGCAGGGCAAAAGGGGCTTTCGGTTGCCTTTGACCTTGCGACTCACCGCGGATACGATGCAGACCACCCGAGGGTTGTGGGTGATGTAGGTAAAGCGGGAGTTAGCATCTGCAGTGTAGAGGATATGAAGGTTCTTTTTAACCAGATACCTCTTAACAAGATGTCTGTCTCTATGACAATGAATGGTGCCGTACTCCCAATCCTTGCTTTCTACATTGTTGCAGGGCTTGAGCAGGGTGCAAAACTGGACGAACTATCAGGTACAATCCAGAACGATATCCTTAAGGAGTTTATGGTGAGAAATACCTACATCTACCCGCCGGATTTTTCAATGAGAATTATTGGGGACATCTTCTCGTTTACATCGGGACATATGCCTAAGTTCAACTCTATCTCAATTTCGGGGTACCATATGCAGGAGGCCGGTGCTACCTGCGACATTGAGATGGCATACACACTTGCAGATGGTCTCGAGTATCTTCGTACCGGTATCGCAGCTGGTATGGATGTAGACCAATTTGCTCCACGCCTCTCTTTCTTCTGGGCAATCGGAATGAACCACTTTATGGAGATTGCCAAGATGCGTGCTGCCAGGATGATATGGGCCAAACTTGTAAAACAGTTCAACCCTAAAAATCCAAAATCTATGTCTCTGAGAACTCACTCTCAAACATCGGGATGGTCACTTACAGAGCAAGATCCTTACAACAATGTGGCAAGAACCTGTGTTGAGGCTATGGCTGCAACACTCGGCCACACACAATCTCTTCACACAAATGCGCTTGACGAGGCTATTGCGCTGCCAACAGATTTCTCTGCTCGTATTGCAAGAAATACACAGATATATATCCAGGAGGAGACTCAAATAACAAAATCTCTGGACCCTTGGGCAGGATCATACTTTGTTGAGAAGCTCACTTCGGAGATTGCAGAGAGAGCCTGGGGCCATATTGAGGAGGTAGAGAAGCTGGGCGGTATGGCAAAAGCCATCGAGACCGGAATCCCTAAACTTCGTATCGAGGAGGCTGCTGCCCGCAAACAGGCAAGAATTGACTCACACCTGGATACAATTGTGGGTCTTAACAAATACCGTCTGGAGAAGGAAGATCCTTTAGAGATTCTGGATGTAGATAATACAAAGGTTCGTGAATCACAAATCGAAAGGCTTAAAGAGCTTCGCGCAAACCGTGACGAGGCCAAGGTTAAAGCTGCTCTGGCTGCAATTACAAAAGCTGCTGCAGAAAAGAGTGGTAACTTACTGGAGCTTGCTATTGAGGCGGCAAAGGTGAGAGCAACCCTTGGGGAGATATCGGATGCCTGCGAGGCTGTTGCCGGAAGATACAAAGCAATAATTCGAATGAATACAGGTGTTTACTCAAGTGAGGTTAAGAATGATGCCGAATTTGACAAAGCAAAAAAACTGGTTGCAGAGTTTGCACAAAAAGAGGGACGCCAACCTCGGGTAATGATTGCCAAGCTTGGTCAGGACGGTCACGATCGCGGGGCAAAGGTTGTAGCAACCGGGTATGCAGACTGCGGTTTTGATGTAGATATGGGGCCTCTGTTCCAGACACCGGAAGAGGCTGCCAAGCAGGCAGTAGAGAACGATGTTCACATTGTTGGGGTATCTTCTCTGGCAGCCGGTCACAAAACCCTTGTTCCACAAATTATGAGCGAGCTAAAAAAACTTGGCCGAGAAGATATTATGGTAATTGTTGGAGGCGTTATCCCTGCACAGGACTACGATGCACTCTATAAAGCCGGTGCAGTAGCAATTTTCGGCCCCGGTACCACCATCGCCTCTGCCGCCATTAAACTGATGGAGCTCCTGCTGCAAAAGTTCGAGTAAAAACCTTGCCAAGGATCGTGGGGCTTGCTTGTTTATCAAGCATTTAACCCTCAAAAGTTAGCTTAACTTTTGAGGGTTTTCTTTGTTAAATTTTCCCACATTGGTACCAGAACACAATCATACAATGGCAAAGCTCCCGATTGTAATGGCTGAACTAATAGCCAACAGTATAATACTCAATTTTGTCAAAAAGTGACTTTTCCTGTTTTTTATTAAAAACAGGGATCCAAGAATTAAAAAAACTATTTGCGCAATTAAGAAAGGTAGAGTTAATATCTCTCTAAAAACATCAATCATAATAATATCTATTTTGTATCGATTAATAATGTAAATCAATACAAAATAAAAAACAATAACAAAGTTGATAGCTGTTAATCTTCTCTCAGATAGTGTTTTGCTCATACTTATTTTTAATCAAATAAAATTAAGCATAAAATCTGAAATAAGCCGTAAAGTATACTAACCAAATCAGCTTTTTGTAAATTTAAGCAGCTCTTTATTAAACTTAATTGTCTCCTCCAGAAACATACTGTGACCGCTATTTTCAAAGGCAACAAGCTGAGAATTTTGTATACCCGACTTCATCTGTTCGGCCAAATCAAACGAACATATTTTATCTCTCTTCCCGTGTATAATTAAGGTGGGAATTGCAATTTTCTTCATATCCGGTCTAAGGTCGGTATCGCGTAAAGCCACTAAACATTGCGCTGTTGCATAAGAAGAGGCACTTAATCCAATTCCGTTTAGCCAAGCACCTATCCCTTCGTTTAAGGAGGTTTCGGTAGCTGAAAATATCTTTGCGAAATTCGAAAGAAGTTTAGGCCTGTCACTATTATTCAATTTAATCAAATCATCAACAGCGCTCTTTGGAAGATTGTATGGAAAATCTTTACGTTGTGTCCAGATCGGGGCTGCTGCTCCACACAATACCAGCTTAGAAATGTGATCTCCATTATATATAGACATATAGCGAATTGCAATGGATCCCCCCATCGAAAAGCCAACTAAAACAGCATCGTTTATTTTAAGCTTACTTAGAACCATTTTTATATCCGATGCGTGTTTATCATAATTATAGACTCCGTAGGGTTTATCTGACTTACCAAAGCCTCTGAGGGTAATTCCGACAGCCCGAAAACCGGCATTAATTAAATCATTGTACTGATACTCATACATCTCATCACTTAAAGGCCAGCCGTGTATCATTACAACTGCTCTGCCTTCTCCTGCATCCGTAATATGAAGTTGAACATTAGGTTCTACTTCGATGTACTCTGCCCTTATGGCATCTGTGTTTAATTTTTCCATTTTAATTAATATCTGAATATTGCTGCCAGACCTGTTTTTGAAGGCATCTTATCTGTTGGAAGAACCATAACCTCTCCACCCATCTTCATTACCAACTCTCCCATATCGTCGAGCAGGTCATCAACTTTCGGATTCGTCAAATCTTTATTCTGAGTATTACCCGTTACAAGATTTGTGATTCTGACAGGAATTATCCGGTCGGCCTCAACAATAAGCATATCAACCCGTCCCTCAACTGCTGCAACAGCAACCTCTTTGTAATCGTCACTTCCTTTACAATTTGCCCTTGCCTGCTCAAACCCGGCAACAAGGCTGTCAAGTTTCAGATTATATTCGGGCTCCATTATATCCCAAGCCATTTTAGCCAATTTATCCGGTGAAAGTGATGAAGGATTAATTGCAATACCATTGGTTAATAATAGTGGGTTTTTATTTACTTTTTGAAAAAGGCTTTGGTGTTCCGGTAAAGATGCAAGAATAAGTGGCCAGCCAGAAGGTTTTGAATAATGTTCGTAGACTGCATTCGCTACAACGCGGAAAAACCGTTCACTATCTTTTTCCGTCTCCTCTTTTCTGCCACCCTGACCGTGGTGCATAGGCGAACTCTCTCCCCCGGAACCTCCATAAGAAGCAACAGTTGTGTGTTTGTCTGTCAATTCATCACCAAGTGCTTCGGTTATGGTTTTAGGAGTATCTGCAGTTAATTCAACTTCAGCTAGTGAGTGACGGTTGCCCTCAAAAAGCCGGATATCACGCAGTGTTAAACACAAAACGTAAAAATGGTCTAGAGACTGCATATATTGTCGTAGCGGCTTGGTATGAAAACTGTCGGCCACTAATGCCAACTCCTCAAAAGACTTATGTACACCTATAACTTTAAACAAACCTGTTGCACTAAATACGGCCAAACCGTCTAATGTGTGATTCCAGGTATCATTATCTTGTGCAAGAGTCTCGAAAGGTTCAAGATATTTTTGCACCTCACCTGTCGAGTATTTCTGCAACAGTGACTCTTTCATTTGCCGGACAAGATTTTTATAGAGAATTATATCCTGAAGATTTTCAGGATGCTTTCGGTGCGTAGGCATATACACGGAAAGACAAGGAGCCATATCTGCTGCCAGAAGCTCCTGAATCAATTCTTTTGTAAGTAATTCCATTGTATTGTATTTTTTTATTTTAATGTTTTTAAAAAATTATTTAGTTGAAAGTTGAATTGTATCGGATTTTCCATATTGCTTAAGTGCCCCGCACGGTCAATAAAGTGAATCGTTGAATTTTTTATTTTTTTATGCATCGCCAAGGCTACATCACCAGGGGTAATTTCATCGTCCTTTCCAACCAGAATAAGTACAGGCACCTTTATTTCGTGCAGCTTGGTACAACTCTCTGCTCGCTGTGCTATAGCATATAAGGTTTTAAAGAGTGATTCTTTGGAAGTTCCTATTATCATCGCCCTCACAATTGATATCTCTTCTATCTGTTTTGAGAATGATATTGGAGCAAAAAGTCTTTTCAGACTCTCTTGGGCATATAGCTCAACCCCTTTTTCCTTGATACTTTCAATGGTTTCCATCCGTTTGTCTTTTGCTTGAGGCAAATCGGCTGCGCAATTAGTATCGCATAAAAGAAGGGCATTAAACCGTTCGGGATAGTTTTCAATAGCATTTAAAGCAATGTATCCGCCCATAGAAAAGCCACACAGTATGGTTTTATCGATCTTCAGGACGTCCATCAAACTAATCAGGTCTTTTACAAAAAGTTCAATCGAGAAATCTTCTTCACCGGAGTCAGATTTACCGTGTCCACGAATGTCATATGCGATTACGCGGTAATTATCCTTGAACTCTCCAACCTGTTTGTTCCACATCTCTTTATTCAATGGAAAACCGTGAATAAAAATGATTGTCGAAGCATTGACCAATCCTTCATCTATATAACTAACTATTTGATTATTTGTAGTTAATGTGAGTATTTTTTCTGAATAGTGCATAAAGTTGTATTTTTTCTGAAGTAAGGTAAGGATGGTTATGAAGTAAAACCTTACATCATTTCAGAAAAAATTTCCATTATTCACAGATTTCGCTGGGAGTGAGCTTGCGAACAGATTAAGAAGGAGTGGGATGATTATCAGGAACTTCCTAAAACCCTTGACAAAGTTAAATATGCAACAGCAGCAATCGCTACGCTTAGAACCAACATATACATAAACTGTACTGTGGTTAAGCGCAGGATTGTGGAGATCCACTTTCGGCTGTAGAGCTTCCGGCTGCCTATCACAATATAGATTGGGAAAAGGAGTAGTAGCCAGCTCTCCGGGAATGTACTCTTGTGAGGGAAGATCAGATTTATTGATAGAAGAGTGATAAATATTATGAAAAGGAGAGCGTGCTGGTTGATTGCAAAGATAAAGTGCCCCAGAAAGAATCTCTGGTTTTTTCTAAAAAGCAGCCATAGAAAAAATGCATAGAGAGGCATCAGCAGAAACATACTCCAGGAAAGTATCGTAAGGAATCTCGTGACATAATACCCCTTATTAGATTCAATCTTTTCAATAAAATTTTTTAACTTGTTATCACTCTCTGAGTCACTATCTTTTGTGATGGAGATAACGCTGTTTCTCACATCTTTAACTGTATCACTCCTCTCCCGAACCGTGAGCAGATCCCAGTCTCTGTTTACACTTTTGGTTACAGATATGTTTAGTAACAGAAAAAATATAAAACTTATAAAAATATAGAGTCTAAAAGGTGGCATATAACGAGCCCTGCGACCTGCTACATAGTCCAGAGCCATATCTCCGGGTTTGAAAAGTAGCGATTTAAGTGTTTTAAATACCCGGGTATCAAATGCCCACATATTTGCCATTATGTCAAATATGAGCACCTTGAAAGGTATGTCCAGATCCTTTACAGATTGGCCACAATTGGGACAATAATGGCCTTGAAAAGAGGTATCGCAATTTTTGCAGATAATTACCGGTTTTACCGACTCCTTATTATTGATTTTAGCAGTTGATTTTTTTCTCATAAAACCCCTTAAAATTCAACTACTTCAAAACAGCCCCGGTCTGCCATAGTGATGTATGCCCTCTTTTCGTCCAGAGAGAGAACCACATTAGAGCAAAGTTTACCCTTAAGAGATATCTCCTGTAGCGTTACGGCACGCGGTGAGATTATAAGCAGTGTACCTTTGCCGTGACGGGTCACATAGAGATTCCCTGCGGAGTCGCAACGCATCCCATCCATCCCGAAATCTGTAAATGTCATAAACAGCTTTTTGTTTTCTACCGTACCATCTCTTTTAATATCGTACACCCAAATCTTTCTCTGAACAGATTCATTTACATAGAGCCGTTTCCCGTCGGGACTCACCTCAATACCATTAGTTGTTCCCATATTATCTTCAAGCAGAATGACCTCACCTTTGCGGTTAATGAGCCAAAGCTTACCGGTTGACTCCTTCCAGTTAGGGTCACTGGCGTAGAGATTTTCCGTTTTAGGGCAGATTGCTATATCGTTCGGTTGGTTCATAGTCGGGTTGTGGGTAAAAACAGAGATAGATCTATCTGAGGGATCAACCTTTAAAACATTGTGCCCGGTATAATCTGCAATGTACATAAACCCCTTTTTATCAAAGCGGATGCCGTTTCCCACGGAGCCTTCGGGAAGAGTCACATAGAGAGATGCCACACCTGAAGCACCTGACACACCGGCCCCATCTTGCAGGTTTACAACTCCGATAGTACCCTGTTTTTCAAAATTAACAGCGTAGAGATTGCCCGCAGCGTCTATTGCCGGGCCTTCGATACCCTTGGTAAAACTCCACTCGGGAAGGAGATCTTTCACTTTTGGACTTTGAGCCTGAGCAGCAGATTCCTGAGCCTCTGCCTGAGGGATATTTGTAATGCTAATAAAGCAGAGTAACAGTAGAGCCGACAGACTCCGGAGTATTGATCTTGGATTTAAGCAGCGTTTCATATCTAAGAATTTTGAGTAGTTAGGGCGAATTTACCTATAAATATTATACCCGTTAGAAATTTGCAGATTATTTGATTATTAATTTTCAATTTATATCTTTGCACCTCCTAGTTAATATATGAGTATAAACCCTAACATACAAAAGCTTACAAGCGGAACTGCTTTCGCTACGGGAATTATGTATACAGGGCTCATATCCAAACAGATGATGATGCGAATGCATCGGCAGATGCATAGATAGTTTTCCGGGCCTTTCGAAGGTCCATTGGGTGTAAGCCCATAAATCCGATCCGGGCATTCACCGGAAAAAGATCAAAAAAAATTATCAACTCCATTAATCATCATCTAAAATGACGACAAAACATTTTGATACCCTACAGGTACACGCAGGCCGCAATGTTACATCAAACGGGCCCTGTGCAACACCAATAGTACAGACATCTGCATTCCATTTCGACAGTGCGGCACAAGCAGCAAACCTATTCTCCCTAAAAGAGTTCGGAAACATCTACACACGACTCTCAAATCCAACTACCGATGTTTTGGAGCAGAGAGTTGCAGCCCTGGAGGGGGGTGCCGCGGCTGTGGCAACATCTTCGGGCCAGGCAGCTCAGTTTCTTGCCATCCAAAATATTGCCGGAGAGGGTGACAATATCATAAGCTCCTCTTCACTCTACGGCGGCACCTATAACCAATTTAAGATAAGCTTTGCAAGAGTTGGCATTGAGTGCCGCTTTGCACCCGTAAACGACCCGGCCGCCTTTGAAGCGCTAATTGACAACAGAACAAAGGCAATTTATATTGAGACAATCAGCAACTCCAACTTTTACATCCCGGATTTTGAAGCATTTGAAAAAATCAGTAAAAGACACGGCGTTCCAATTGTTGTAGATAACACCTTCGGAGCAGGGGGATACTTATGCCGCCCTATTGAGTTGGGGGCAGCAGTTGTAACCCACTCAGCTACAAAGTGGATAGGCGGCCACGGCAACTCACTGGCGGGTGTTGTTGTAGATAGCGGGAAGTTCCGGTGGGATAACGGCAGGTTTCCTCAATTTACAACCCGGTCTGAGTCCTATCACGGGATTAGCTTTTGGGAGAGTTTCGGAGAGGGTTCGGCAACCGGAAACATCGCCTTTGCGGTGAGAGCCCGAACCGAGGGGCTTCGCGACTGGGGATGTTGTCTGAGCCCGTTCAATGCATTTCTCATCCTTACAGGTGTAGAGACACTCTCATTAAGAGTTGAGAGAGTTGTAAATAACGCTCTTGAGCTGGCAAAATGGCTTGCAGCTCACCCGAAAGTTGAGTCGGTTAACTACCCCGGGTTGGTTGATAACCCAAATCACGAAAGAGCTAAAAGGTATCTGACAAACGGGTTTGGAGGTGTACTCTCCTTTGCGATAAAGGGGAGCAAAGAGCAGGCCTCACAGCTTGTAAGCCGGTTGGATCTTATAAGCCATCTCACCAATGTGGGAGATAACAAAACCCTTATAAGCCATTCGGCATCAACTACACACTCCCAGATGACTCCGCAAGAGTTGTTAATTGCGGGAATCGGAGAGAGTTCACTGAGAGTATCTCTTGGCATTGAGCACATAGAGGATATAAAGAGAGATCTCCAAAACGCCTTTTCAACTATTTAGGGAGGAGATAAGATGAAGAGAGAGATTTTTAGATATTCGAAAGAGTTTGAGACGGAGAGCGGAGAGGTTCTCGACTCCCTTGAGATTTGCTATCATCATACGGCAAACTACTCTCCCGATAAAAGAGTTATCTGGATATGCCACGCACTTACCGCCAACTCCAACCCTGAGGAGTGGTGGGATGGGCTTACAGGTCCCGGAAAGCTGTTTGATACAGAGAAGTTCTATATAATCTGCGCAAATGTTCTTGGCTCTTGCTACGGCACTACCGGCCCCACATCGGTAGGCAAAGATGGAAAAGAGTACCTGCTGCGCTTCCCTCAAGTAACTATAAGAGATACTGTTAAAGCCCATAATATTTTAAGGGAGGCACTCGGCATAGAGCAGATAGATCTTATAACAGGAGGTTCAATAGGCGGTTTTCAGGCTCTGGAGTGGGCAGTAACCTACCCCCATATTGTTGATAAGCTGGTTCTTATTGCCTGTAATGCACGGGTTTCGCCCTGGGGTACGGCATTCAATGAATCACAAAGAGTTGCACTGTTTACCGACCCTACATTTGCAGAGCAACGAGATAGTCGCGGGGGGAAGAAAGGTCTTGAGACAGCCCGCTCAATAGCTCTGCTCTCCTATCGCTCCTACGAAGGGTATGGAATATCCCAAAAAGAGCCGGATGAAGATTTTCTCTTCGCAAAAAGGGCAGGCAGTTATCAGCAGTATCAAGGTGAAAAACTCTCGGCCCGTTTTGATGCCTACTCCTATTTCACCTTGACCAAATCCATTGATAGTCACAATATCGGACGTAAAAGAGGCGGCGTTGTAAAGGCTCTTTCCAAAATAGAGGCCAATACTCTGGTTGTAGGAATCGACAGCGATGTACTCTTCCCTATTGAAGAGCAGCGCTTTATGGCAGATAATATCCCGAATGCATCTTTTAGGGAGATAAAATCACTCTTCGGGCACGATGGTTTTCTTCTGGAGTATAACCAGACCGCAGATGCTATATTAAACTCCTTTCCCGATCTATTCAATTCAATAACAACAGTAAATAAAAAAGTATATGCAGGTTCTTAAGTTTGGCGGAAGCTCGGTTGCAAACGCCGCTAACATAATGAAGGTGACTACAATTGTTGCCGATGCCGTAAAAAAAGACAGGACAATTCTGGTCTGCTCGGCTATAGGGGGGTGTACCGATAAGTTGATACGGGCAGCCACACTGGCAGCTGAGAGAGATTCCCTGTACAAAGAGATAGTTGAATCGCTGGTGAGTGCCCATAGTAACATTATTGGTGAGCTGATTCCGGAAGATTACAGAGTGCAGATCAACTCCCGATGCAGCAATCTCTTTGACTCCCTCAAAGGTCTGCTGGAGGGAGTCTCTCTTACCGGAGAGCTAACACAGGGCTCTTGCGATTTGGCCGTAAGTTACGGAGAGCTGCTCTCTACATCAATAATATCTGCAAAGCTAAACTCCCTCGGGATAAACAACATTTGGACAGACTCCCGTGAGCTTATAAAGACCATCTGCCACAATTCCCAAAACATCGTAGATATTGAATCAACAACCAAAAACATTGTCCGTTTTCTGAATGCAAACGGCACCAAGTTGTGGGTTGTTCCGGGATTCATAGCAAGCGACCACAAAGGACGAACAACAACCTTGGGAAGAGGAGGCTCGGACTACACTGCATCTCTCTTTTCGGCAGCATCGGGAGCCAGGGTGCTGGAGATATGGACAGATGTAAACGGGATGATGACCGCAGACCCGAGAGTTGTTCCCGATGCCAAAACAATAGAGAACATCTCATACAAAGAGGCTCTTGAACTATCTCACTTTGGGGCTAAGGTGGTCTACCCCCCTACAATCCAACCAGCAGTTGCAGGAGGTATTCCGATTGTAGTAAAAAACACATTCGACCCCAATGGTGCCTCAACAGTTATTGAGAACCGGCCGCCCGACAGCAGGGGAAAGATTCGCGGCATATCTGGGAGTAACAAAATAGCTCTGCTCTCTCTCGAGGGGAGCGGAATGGTTGGTATTCCCGGCTACTCTGCCCGATTGTTCACCGCTCTTGCAAATGCCAAGGTGAATATTGTTCTCATAACACAGGCCTCTTCACTTCACACAATGTGCGTTGCAATTGAAGAGTCTGCAGCCGAAGCTGCAGGGAATGCTGTAGATGAGACATTTGCATACGAAATATCGCTTTCAAAGGTAGAACCGGTTAAAGTTGAGCGGGGGTATGCAATTATATCTCTTGTTGGAGACGATATGAAAAACCAGGCAGGTACAAGCGGGAAGATGTTCGATGCGCTTGGAAGGGCAGGGATCAATATCCGTGCAATTGCTCAGGGATCTTCTGAGAAGAACATATCTGCAATTGTAAAGGGAGAGGATTCCGACGATGCAGTGAGGGTGGTTCACCAAGAGTTTTTCGGATTCAAACGAGAGCGGGTTAACCTATTTATTGCAGGATTTGGAAATGTAGGAAAATCGCTTGTTAACCTCATAGAACAGACCAGAAAAAACATTGCCGGGGAGTGGGGTAAAGATATTGTGGTCGCCGGTATCTGCAACAGCACAAGATCCGTTACAGATAAAGAGGGTATCGATCTCTCCCGTGCCGGAGAGTTGCTTCAGGCAGGAAAATTAACAGATATTACCGGCTTTGTGAGAGAGATATCTGCCCTCTCTCTGGGCAACTCCATTTTTGCAGATTGCACTGCTCAAAGCGTTGTAGCTATGCAGTATGCCGATATTCTGGAAGAGGGTATATCTGTTGTAACCTGTAATAAGATAGCGCTCTCTTCATCAATTGAGTACTGGGATCAACTCAAAAGGGTGGCCCTGGACAGAAGGGTATCACTTCTATATGAGACATCTGCAGGGGCAGCCCTTCCGGTGATTGAGACCATCTCAAGGCTAAAGGTGAGCGGAGAGAAGATTCTTTCGGTTGAGGCGATACTTTCGGGAACTCTAAACTATCTTTACAGCAGTTATGACGGCACCAAAAGTTTTGCTTCGCTCATAAAGGAGGCCAAAGAGGCCGGATATACCGAACCCGATCCAAGGGTAGATCTCTCGGGAACTGATGTGTTGAGGAAGTGTACAATCATAGCCAGAGAGTGCGGCTTCCGTGCCGAGCAAAAGGATGTAGAGATTGAACCTCTGGTAGATAAAGCCCTCTTTTCGGGAACCCTTGCAGATTTCTACACCAAAGTAGAAGAGTGGGAACCTAAGTTCCTGCAGAGATACAATGAGGCAGCCGAAAAGGGCGAGAGATTAAGATATGTTGCATCCATTGAGCAGGGGCAATACAGAGTAGGATTGAGGTCGTTACCTACCAACCACCCGCTCTACAACATCTCGGGGACAAATAACTCTGTAATGATAACAACCTCAAACTACCCGGCTGGGGTTGTAATCTCGGGAGCTGGTGCAGGTGCACGGGTTACGGCGGGTGGAGTATTAAATGACATACTTAAAGTGGGCATATAAAAAAATATAACAGATAATCATTAAAGAGAAGAGCTATGAAAATTGCAGTAGTAGGTGCTACCGGTCTGGTAGGCACCAAGATGATTGAGGTTTTGCAGGAGCGAAATTTCCCGGTAACAGAGTTTATTCCTGTCGCTTCGTCTAAATCGGCAGGTAAAAAAATAAAATTCGCAGGTAAAGAGTGGATAGTTAAGACGCCCGAAGAGGCAGTTGAAATGAGACCAGATATTGCTCTCTTCTCTGCAGGCTCTGATATCTCCGGGGAGTGGGCTCCCAAATTTGCGGCTGTAGGGTGCAGGGTGGTTGACAACTCATCCCGCTGGAGAATGGACCCAAAAGTAAAACTTATTGTACCGGAGATAAACGGCGATACTATAACAAAAGAGGATATGATTATCGCAAATCCCAACTGCTCTACCATACAGATGGTGGTGGCACTCAATCTTCTTCACAGAAAATACAAATTAAAAAGAGTTGTTGTCTCTACATATCAGTCTGTTACGGGAAGCGGCATTAAAGGGATTAACCAGTTGCGGAGTGAACGCGGGGAGCCGGTAACAGGAGCCGCAGATAGAGCTTATGCCCACCCTATAGATATGAATCTGATTCCCCAGATAGACCTCTTTACAGAGAACGGCTACACAAAAGAGGAGATGAAGATGGTAAACGAAACCCGAAAAATATTTGCAGATAACACCATTGCAATAAGTGCTACCACAGTAAGGGTTCCCGTAGAGGGGGGACACTCGGAGAGTATAAATGCAGAGTTTCACGAAGAGTTTCTCATAGAGGATATTTTTGCTATATTGCGCAAAACTCCCGGAGCAATATTTATGGATTACTCAAATAACCCACCCTACCCTATGCCCATTTATGCATATGGTAAAGATGAAGTTTTTGTGGGGCGCGTAAGAGAAGATCTCTTTTGCAAAAAAGCTGTAAATATGTGGGTTGTTGCAGATAACTTAAGAAAAGGGGCTGCAACAAATGCCGTTCAAATAGCAGAACTGCTCTGGTGAAAAGATAAAATTTATAACTTTGCAGCAAATTCCCAAAATGATGAGTACATACACAGAGAAAGAGATTAGAACCCTTGAGTGGAACGAACATATCCGTAAAAGACCGGGTATGTATATCGGCAAACTTGGCGACGGATCTTCTCCAGACGACGGCATATATGTACTACTGAAAGAGGTTATGGATAACTCTGTTGACGAGTATGCAATGGGGCACGGAAAGAGCATCGTAATCACAATAGAGAACAGGGTTGTAACCATCCGCGACTACGGCAGGGGTATTCCGCTGGGTTCTCTGGTAGATGTGGCTAGCCGTATGAACACAGGTGCAAAGTATGACAGCAAAGCATTCAAAAAATCTGTCGGGCTAAACGGAGTTGGTATAAAGGCAGTTAATGCTCTCTCGGTTGCGTTCTATATTCAATCTTTCCGCGAAGGTGAGAGTCAATACGCAAGGTTCTCCCGGGGGGAGCTAATTGAGGAGATGAGAGTCCCTTCGAACGAGAAGAACGGAACCGTTGTCACATTCACCCCTGATGAGGAGCTCTTTGGAGACTACATCTTCAATATGGAGTTTATTGAGAGTATGCTTCGCAACTACTCCTACCTAAATACCGGGTTGCTCATAAAACTAAACGGAAAGGAGTTTGTCTCAAAAAACGGACTTCTGGACCTTCTCAACGAATCGCTGACAAAAGAGCCTTTTTACCCCCCAGTTCACCTTAAAGGGGAGGATATAGAGATAGCCCTAACCCACGGAAACGATTACGGAGAGGGAATCTCCTCATTTGTTAACGGACAGTTTACCACCCAGGGAGGTACTCACCTGGCTGCCTTTCGTGAGGCGATGGCCAAAACCATAAAGGATTTTTACAAACGAGATTTTGACCCGAGTGATGTGCGGCAGGGTATGATAGCAGCTGTAAGTATAAAGGTGCAGGAACCCATATTCGAATCTCAGACCAAAACCAAACTGGGTTCGAAAGAGATAGTTCCGGGGGGAATCAGTATTAGAAATTTTATAGGCGACTTTATAAAAGAGCAGCTCAATAACTATCTGCACCGCCACCCCGATGCAGCCGATGCGATGCTCAAAAAAATTCTGGATTCGGAGAAGGAGCGCAAAGCCATATCGGGTATACAGAAGCTGGCAAGAGAGCGGGCAAAGAAGGCAAACCTGCACAACAGAAAGCTGCGTGACTGCCGTGTCCACTACAACGAGAAGCACGAGAGAGCAATGGATAGCACCCTATTCATCACAGAGGGGGACTCTGCAAGCGGCTCAATAACAAAGAGTCGTGATGTGGTATCTCAGGCAGTATTCTCGCTCAAGGGTAAACCTCTCAACACCTACGGCCTCACCAAGAAGATTATCTACGAGAACGAAGAGTTCAACCTGCTCCAGGCAGCCCTAAATATAGAGGAAGATCTTGAAAACCTCCGCTACAACCAGATTGTGGTTGCCACCGATGCCGATGTAGACGGTATGCACATACGGCTGCTGCTACTCACATTCTTTTTGCAATACTTTCCCGACCTTATTCGCCAGGGGCATCTGCACATTCTCCAGACCCCACTCTATCGGGTAAGAAGCAAGAAGGAGACCATCTACTGCTACTCCAGCGAAGAGCGGGACAAAGCCATAAGGAAACTCGGTAACAACCCTGAGATAACCCGCTTCAAAGGGCTTGGAGAGATCTCTCCCGACGAGTTTAAGTACTTTATCGGCGAGAATATCCGACTGGAGAAGGTGCGACTGGGCAACGACGACAACATCCCCGAACTGCTGGAGTTCTATATGGGAAAAAACACCCCCGACAGACAGAACTTCATACGAGCCAACCTAAGGCCGGAGGTGGTGATGGAGGATGCTGTTTAATCTCTTGTAGTGCGAACCGTTAAAAAGCTTCTGTATTGAGATGGGGTGACACCCTCTCTCTGTTTAAATGTCCTTACAAAAGTTCTTTTGCACCCGAAGCCGGATGCTATTGCGAAATCTTCCGTAGACATTGCGGGTTCATCTGTTGCAGATGAGTGAGAGTTTGACTTTTTGATTATTATACTCTTTGCGTACTCAACCCTTTTGCCGTTTATATAACCGGCAAAATTCTCCTTTTTAATATATCTGATAGACCTGGAGAGGTAGGTTCTGTTTGTCCCAATCTCTCTGGCAAGTGTCTCAATCTTGAAGTTTTGATCCAGAAACAGCTGCTTTATATTCAAAAGCTCATCCGATTTGCGGACAATTTCGATGAAATTTCTATGGTTTGAATTTTTACTCTTTCGTGAGCCTTTTATCTTCAAGAGTTTTGTAAATCGCAGCAGAGCTCTGTAGAGAGCCCGTTTTCTAATCCCTCCCTTTTTTATCATTTAGCCCCTTAATTTTCTGCTCCTTGCACCAATCTGCCGGAGAGTTCCCCACAAAAAACCTGAATGCAATACTGAATGTAGCCATTGAGCCAAACCCCGATAGATCACAAAGTTGTTGGATTGATAATTTAGGGTCGTTATAGAATAGTCTTTTTGCCTCCTCTACTCTGTGGTAGTTTACAAACTGGTTGAAATTATTGTCGAAACACTCGTTGATAATGCGAGAGAGATAGGTCTTATTTGAGTAGAGATAGAGAGCAACCTGCTGTATTGTAAGATCCGGTCTTAGATAGGGCTTCTCATTTTCAAAATAGTCAACAAGCCGCCCCCGCAACTCCTGAGATTTTTTCTCATCTGAGAAGCGTTTCGCAGAGATTGGTACAGCCCGCAACTGAACCCCTCTGCCAATGTAGTTAACTCTTGTGAAGAACTTTGAATATGGGTAGATTACTTTAACAAATAGAAATATATTAAGAACACTTAAGATAAATTTCACCCCCTCTCTGGTAAGAGGATTTGCATCAAATGATATCATTATGAGCACAATAAAAGAGAGTGCAGATGCCGAGCAGAAGAAAAACAGTTCCCATTTGTCGTTAAGGCTCTCATTTAGTGTAGCCGTTTTAGATTTTGGTTTTGCTTTGATTAGACGGTAGATTTGAACCGAGGTAGAGAATCCCAGAAGTATCAAAAAGAGGTAAATTAGTAACTGGAAGTCTTCTATCTTATAGTAGGAGAACATTATAACCAGTATAAGATTGATTACTAAAGCTACTCCAATAACAATAGTTCCCCCTAAAAGACCAAATGAGGGTCTGTAGTTTTTTTGAAAAAAATACAATTGAACCGGAAGGAAAAGCTGAAGAATATTTCCGGCAAGAATACATTTGATCCCGCATATTTCGCTGTATTCCGTCACCTGCGGGAACATCTGCTTGAATAAAATCATTAAGGAGATTCCGGCAAAACCGACTGCCAAAGTTTTCAATCTTATTTTATCATCGTCCGAGATCTCTCTGTTTTGAGTGGCAATAATAAACAAGTATGCCGAAAATATCAGATAGATTAGCAACATCAGAGATCCGACCCTTAAAAAAATCTCTCCAAAGATAAAAAAGTTATTCATAGTGATAGTTTTTGATTTACAAACCAAATATATTCATATTTGGTAAATATCCAAAATTTAATCTACTATCTATTAACTATTTATCTAATTTTAGGTTTATTTTCTAAAATAAAAGGTGAATTTATTACCGTTTCATCTCATCAAACCCTTGCCCATACACACCCATCACATTACCAACGCTTAAGAATGCGTTTCGGTCAATTTCGCGCACAACTTTGTAAACATAGTTGCTCTCGGTGCGTCTCACTATAACCATAAGCACCTTCCCCTGCTGTTTGGTAAACCAACCCATTGCATTTATCACGGTAACCCCACGCCCGATGGCGGTGATCCGGTCTGCAATCTCTTCGTGTTTTTTTGAGAAGATAAAGATCTGGATAGACTGTCTTGCCCCGGAGAGCACCAGGTCTATGGTGTAGCTTGAGACCCCTATGAGCACATAACCGTAAATAACAACTGCCACCCTGCCCCCTAATGAGCCATCTGTAGGAATGAGCAGCGAGCTGGCAATTATGATGATATCCATCATAAGGATAAGCCGCCCCGGTGATATGTTCCTATATTTATTTATTATGAGTGCCACAATATCTGTCCCGCCGGAGCTTCCGCCCTGTGTGAATGTGATGGCAATTCCAGCACCCGCACAGGCACCCCCTATTATTGCAGAGAGCAGCTTCCCGTTACCAATTGCAATATCCTCTATTAGCTCCACAGGAATCACTCCGGGTAAGAATTTCAGGAAAAGTGATACCACAGCAACCGCATAGACAGTTTTGATTCCGAACTGTTTGCCTAAAATCTTTACTGCCAAAGCAAGTAGCACTGTGTTGATTATAAGATAGGAGTAACTTACCGGAAAGCCGCTCATATAGTAGATAATTGCAGATATTCCCGTAACTCCGCCACCGACAAGGCCGTTGGGAATAAGGAACACCACCCAGCCAAGTGAGTAGATGAGCAGTCCCAGGGCAATAAGAGTGTACTCTTTTAACCCTGTAAAGATTGATTTTGTTCTCGTTTCCATTTGAATTTTCCCCCTTTAATCTGGTCAAACCCCTGCCCGTATACGCTTGTAACAGCAGTTACACTCATAAAGGCATTGCGGTCTGTCTCTTTAATAATCTCCGTGATTTGCGGCAGTTGTGTCTTCCTGAGGATAATAACCAATACCTTGCCCTCGCTTTTGGAGTACCACCCCATAGATGTGAGTGCAGTAACCCCGCGGTTCATCGTGCTGTTTACCTTTTGAGCAATCTCCTCATATCTGGAGGAGAATACCATAACCTGAACAGACTGTTTGTTACCAGAGAGAATCATATCTATCACATAGGAGAAGGATACCATTACAATATAACCGTAGATAACATCGGAGAGCTCCTTTCCCGGAATAAAGAATACCGAACCCACTATTATGAGGTCACAATAGAGAAAGACCCTGCCCGGAGATGTCTCCCTGTACTGAGCAATTATGAGTGCTATTATATCTGTACCACCAGTGCTGCCACCCTGCATAAATATCATCCCTATCCCGATACCGCTTAGGGTTCCACCTATTACGGCATTAATCAGTTTGTCCTCAATATCTGTAACCCACGGGATGAGCGGTAAAAACTCAAACATAATAGCCGCAACTATAATGCAGTAGATAGTTTTAATCCCAAATGCCTTACCCATCATAAGAACCCCTATCAGAAGCAGCACTCCGTTAATGAGTATATAGGAGTATGCCACCTTAAAGCCTGTAGAATAATTAATTACCGAAGCCAGCCCGCTCACCCCGCCGCCTGCTATCTGCTCCGGAATTAAGAAAGCCGTCCAACTGAAAACAAATACAAAAAGCCCTATTGTCATTATTGTATAGGACTTTATAGTTTTAAATATGAGATTATCCATTCCTGCTAAATTAATGTGCGATGCTAAATATTCAACTGTGAAACCGAGTAGGTTACGGCACTTCCCTTAATAAATACCCTATCCGGGGTAACTGTGCAATAAATAGTCCCTCCCCTGGAAGATATCTGTTTTGCATAGAGTGATGTTTTGCCGAGTTTTTTACTCCAGTATGGAGCGAGGGTGCAGTGGGCAGATCCTGTAACAGGGTCTTCCAGTATTGTGGCCTGTGGGGTAAAGTATCGCGACACAAAATCACAATCGACTCCAGGCGCAGTGATAATCACACCTCCTGGATTTATATTAATCTCATCAAATACCGGTCGGTCTATCTCTATATGCTCAATATCTGCCCTTGTGTTATAAACCAACATATAGTCTCTGGCTTTATATACCTCAACGGGCTTAATGCTAAGGCTATCGTAAATTTCAATAGGAAGAGTCGCTCTCTCGCCCTCCCTGAGAGGGAAATCCATAGAGTATAACTCTCCCTCTCTCTTAACTATTAATTCTCCGGAGAGGGTGTTAAAAATTATCTCATCCCTTTCATACCCAAGCTCAGAGAAGAGAATGTGGGCAGATGCCAGAGTTGCGTGGCCGCAAAGGTCCATCTCAATATCCGGTGTAAACCACCTTAGAGAGAAGTTATCTCCCTGAGCAAGAATAAATGCTGTTTCCGGAACAAAGCTCTCTCGGGCAATCTTCATCAGTGTGTCGTCTGCAAGCTCCTCCTCAAGAATAACTACTACGGCAGGATTTCCGGTAAAGATACCCTCAGAAAACGCATCAACCTGAAATGATCTCAATTTCATTAGAATACAATATTTATAATCTTTTTAGGAACAACTATTACCTTTTTAATCGATCCGCCGGATAGATACCGGTGTGTGTTTTCATCTTCCCGAACAGCTTTCTCAATCTCTGCAGGAGCGAGTGTGCTCGGCAAAGTCAGCTTAAACCTCATTTTACCGTTAAAGGAGACCGGATACTCAATCGAATCCTCAATTGTATATGACTCTACATATTCCGGGAATGTTGCAGATGATATAGTGCTGCTGTTTCCCAGACGGCTCCAAAGCTCCTCTGTGATGTGCGGGGCAAAGGGGGAGAGCAAAATTAACATCGGCTCCAGAATAGCTCTCTTATTGCAGTTGAGCTCCATAAGTTCATTGATGGCAATCATAAATGCACTCACACTGGTGTTGAAGGAGAAGTTCTCAATATCCTCCTGCACCTTTTTTATTAACCTGTGCAGAACTTTGAGCTCTGCAGCAGAGGCACTCTCATTAGAGACTCCAAACTCCCTGGATGAGAAGAACAATCTCCAGAATCTTTTCAGAAACCTGTGCACTCCGTCAATTCCGTTAGTATCCCAGGGTTTGGACTGCTCCAGCGGCCCCAGAAACATCTCGTACATTCTTAAGGTATCTGCACCGTAATTATCACAGATAATATCGGGATTTACCACATTAAACATAGATTTGCTCATCTTCTCTACTGCCCATCCGCAAATATACTCTCCGTTCTCCAGAATAAACTCTGCATCTGCGTAGTCCGGCATCCACTTTTTGAATTCTTCGGTATTAAGCTTATCGTTATGTACGATGTTAACATCCACGTGAAGTTCTGTGGTATCGTAGCCATCTTTTAACCCAAGTGACACAAATTTGTTTGTCCCCTTTATCCTGTAAACAAAATTTGAACGCCCCTGTATCATACCCTGGTTTATGAGCTTTTTGAAAGGCTCCTCTTCGCATACATAACCCAGGTCGTATAGGAATTTATTCCAGAAACGGGAGTAGATAAGGTGCCCTGTTGCGTGTTCGGTGCCCCCGATATAGAGATCTACATCTCTCCAGTAGCTGTTACTCTCCTTTGAGACTAGTGATGTGTCATTATGCGGGTCCATATACCTAAGGTAGTAGGCACTGCTCCCTGCAAAGCCGGGCATAGTGCTCTTCTCGAGAGGGTATCCATTATAACTCCAGTTGGCGGCTCTGGCAAGAGGCGGCTCTCCGCTCTCTGTAGGGAGATATTTATCTACCTCCGGAAGCTCCAGCGGAAGATCTTTAAAATCTACCGGAAAGGCCTCTTCATCTTTGTAGAAGATCGGGAATGGCTCACCCCAATACCTTTGGCGGGAGAATATTGCATCCCTGAGACGGAAGTTTACCTTTCTCTTTCCAATACCCCTCTTCTCTACCTCCTCTATGGCGGCAGGAATAGCCTCCTTAACTGTAAGGCCGTTGAGGAATCCGGAGTTGCACATTATGCCCTCTTTGGCATCGAAGCTCTCCACAGATATATCGCATCCCTCAATAAGCGGGATAATGGGCAGATTAAATTGCTTTGCAAAGAGATAGTCTCTACTGTCGTGTGCAGGAACCGCCATTATTGCACCCGTACCATATCCGGCCAGAACATAGTCTGCAATCCAAACCGGAATCTGCTCATTTGTAAAAGGGTTAGTTGCATAGCTGCCGCAAAATACACCGGTCGCCTTTTTTGTCTCCGCCATCCGCTCTCTCTCTGTCTTACGCTTTGTGGCAGTGATATACTCCGCCACAGCCTCCCTGCGATCTTCGGTGGTGAGCAGCTCTACCCACTCGCTCTCCGGCGCCATCACCATAAAAGTTGCTCCAAAAACAGTATCTGCCCTAGTTGTAAAGATCTCCAGATTATACTTCTGTATGCCGTTCGAGACCTTAAATATCATCTCGGCCCCCTGCGAACGCCCTATCCAGTTTCGTTGCATCTCCTTTAGAGAGTCTGTCCACTCTACATTATCCAGGTCGCTTAGCAGTCTCTGAGCATAGGCAGATACTCTCAACTGCCACTGCCTCATCTTTCTCTGCTCAACAGGATGTCCACCCCTGAGTGAAAGCCCCTCCTTCACCTCATCATTGGCAAGCACCGTACCCAGAGCAGGACACCAGTTTACAGAGGTCTCTCCCAAATATGCAATACGATAGCACATCAAAATGGCGCTTTTTTGCTTATCTGTGAATGAGTTCCAACCCTCTGCACTAAAGAGCTCCACATCTGAGTGAGCTGCATCTACTTTACTATTTCCCTCTCTCTCGAAAATCTTCACAAGAGTCTCAATCTTCTCTGCCTTTTGAGCAGAGCAGTGGTACCAGTGGCCGAACATCTCAAGAAAAGCCCATTGAGTCCATTTATAATATTTAGGATCTGAGGTTCTCACCTCACGGGACCAGTCGTATGAGAAACCAATCCTATCCAGTTGTTTGCGATATCTATCTATATTTTTTTCGGTAGTCTGTGCCGGATGCTGCCCTGTCTGAATAGCATACTGCTCGGCAGGAAGCCCGAAAGCGTCATAACCCATTGGGTGCAGAACATTAAACCCTTTGAGTCTTTTATAACGACTGAAGATGTCACTGGCGATATAACCAAGCGGATGCCCGACGTGAAGTCCCGCTCCGGATGGATAGGGAAACATATCCAGAACATAGAATTTGGGCTTTGAATTGTCTGTATTTACTTTAAAGGTCTGATTTTTTGACCAATAATCCTGCCAATGTCTCTCAATCTCAAGAAAATTATACTCCATTTTACTGCTTTTAAAACAGCTGCAAAAGTAATAAAAAATGCTATCTCTTGAGCTTGAATTCTACAGGTATGGATATTTTAACTCTCACAGGGTTCCCGGCAACTGAGGCTGCTCTCCATTTGGGAGATGCCTTTATGACACGAATAGCCTCTGCGTCTAGCAGTTCATCCACAGACTTGGTCACTTTAACATTTGTAATCTCTCCATCTTTCTCTACAATAAATTCGGCTATTACCCTTCCCTGAACCCCCTCCTCTACAGCTGCCGGAGGATATCTCAGGTAGTGGTGTACCCATTTTTGCAGAAACTTTCTCTCGTCAGATTTTTGGAAGGTTGCTCTTTTATCTACTTCATTCTGAGAGTAAATCTTATCTGCAGAGCCCTGCTTTAAAGAGTCGGCTGCAAGCACCGTCCTCTCAAGCATATTATCGCTGTTTGCGGCACTCTTTACCAGGTTAAATGCATATTGAGAGATATCCTCCATTGTACGCAGGTTTAGCTTTTCGGGGGTATCTTTTGGTGTGTGATAGTCGCTGTGCAAAGATGTGGTAAAGAGCACAACCGGTATACCCAGTGTGGCAAAAACACGGTGGTCACTCGGGAAGTAGTCGGTGGTATGGATCTGTGGGGTAATCATTGCCGGCATATCTGAGACATCCTTTAGAAGTGTTACCAGCTCTGTGTTTGGCAAAACTGTAAATAGCTTAAGGTCGCTCCCTTGTGAGGCTCTCCCTACCATATCCAGATTCACCATCAGTGAGATATTGTTTACCGGGGCAAATGCCCTGTTGGCAAAGTACCAGGAGCCTATCATACCCCTCTCCTCTGCGCCGAAAGCCACAAACAGAAGAGATCTCCTGAAGTTGAACGATTGTGCTTTTGCCAATCTTGCAACCTCCATCATCACCGCAACACCGGAGGCGTTATCGTCTGCTCCGCGAAATATCTGCACGGTATCTCTCCCGTTAAAAAACATATTGTTGTAACCCAGATGGTCGTAATGGGCTCCCACAACAATATATTGATCTTTGAGTTTCGGATCCCAACCCTCAATTATTCCTACAATATTTTGGGATCTCAGGGTATCATTACCATCCATTACCAAAGAGAAATCCTGTCCGGGAAAGGGATAGAGCAGGTTTATTCCGCTCTTTTTAAAGATAGACTCAATATATCTTGCTGCCTTTAACTCCCATAGAGTGCCTGAGGCTCTTCCCATAAGAGAGTCTGCAGAGAGAACCGCAACATCTCTCTTCATTCTGTCTGTTGCCTCCGTCTGAGCGAAAAGCCCCGCCACACATATCGTGAGCAGAGCTATTGTAACTGAAATTTTCTTAATCATATCTATTTTTTGGGTGGCAACACCTCGAGCCAGTAGCCATCCGGGTCGTTAATAAAATATATCCCCATTTTACTGTTTTCGTAACAGATACATCCCATCTGCAGATGCTTTTCGTGTGCCTGTTCAAAATTGTCTGTCCTGAATGCGAGATGAAACTCGTTATCTCCCAGGTTGTAGGCTCTATCCCAATCTCTGAGCCAGGTGAGCTCCAGTTGATGTGATGAGTCGCCATCTGTGAGATAGACAATAATAAAAGAGCCATCTTCGGGGGTAATTCTCCTAGCCTCCTCCAGCCCCAGGGCCTCTTTGTAAAAGGCGAGGCTTTTATCAAGCTCCCTTACATTGATATTGTTGTGGACAAATCTGAATTTTGCCATATCTAGCTGTTTTATCTTATAAAATGCGGCATTGTCTCCGGTATCTCGATGGAGAACTCAACCAACCCGCATATCTCTCCATTTTTGTGCCAAGGTGTCTGGTGAATCAGTTTTTTTACTCCTCTTTTCTCTATTGTATAGGAGTTGGAGCCTCCGCTCTCAAGCATATCCTCTATCATCTTCCACGATCTCTCTCCGTGACAATCTTTAAGACTCTTACCTATAAGATCTCCATATGACTCAAATGTCTTTTTTGCCTTTAGGTTTTGATACAAGACAAAGCCCTCTCTGTCGCAAACTGTTACCGCACAGGAGAGCTCTGCTGCCCATTCGAAATTATCCATAATAGATATTAAGCCTTATAAAACGGAGCTTTTACCACAACTGCCTTTAGCAGTTTCTCTCTGATCTTGATGAAAATTTCGGAGCCTGTCTTTGAAAACTCAGGTGTAACATATGCCATTCCGACTGCTTTTTTAATTGCCGGACCCATTGTGCCGGAAGTAACAATCCCTATCTCAACCCCTTTTGAGTCGCACACAGGGTAACCGTGTCTTGGAATTCCCCTCTCAATAAGTTCGAATCCAACCAGCTTTCTGGTCACTCCCTCACTCTTTTGTTTAAGAAGCAGATCCTTATCTGTAAAATCTCCCTTTGCTTCGCTGAACTTGGTTATCCATCCCAAACCGGCCTCGATAGGGGAGGTTGTGTCATCAATATCATTTCCGTATAGACAGAAGCCCATCTCCAGACGAAGTGTATCCCGTGCTCCAAGTCCTATTGGCTTAATATCAAACTCTTTCCCGGCCTCAAAAACAGCTTTCCATAATTTGTCGGCATCTTTATTGGCAACATAGATCTCGCATCCGCCCGAGCCTGTATAACCGGTGGTAGAGAATATTGCATCCTGGACACCTGCAATAGTGAGTTTTTTAAAAGTGTAATACTCCATATCCTCAACACTGCTGTCACATATTTTCTGCATAGCTTTAAGAGCCAGAGGACCCTGTACTGCAAGTTGGCAAATCTCGTCAGATGCATTGTAGAGCTCTCTGCCGGGAGTGATGTTGAACTTTGGCGCTACCGAACATAGATGGTCGTAATCTTTCTCTACATTTGAGGCATTAACCACAAGCAGATAGGTTAAATTATCTATACAATATACCAAAAGGTCATCTACAATTCCCCCCTTTCCGTTTGGAAAGCAAGAGTACTGAACCTTACCCGGAGTTAACACCGAAACATCATTGGAGGTTGTGTATTGTAAAAAAGCAAGAGCGTTAGGCCCCTTTACCCAAATCTCCCCCATATGGGAGACATCAAATACCCCCACCTTTTCTCTAACGTGATTATGCTCCTCGCTAATTCCAAAATACTCTACAGGCATATTATAACCTGCAAAGGGAACCATTTTTGCCCCCAGCTCGATGTGCTTTTCGGTGAATGCTGTTGTCTTCATTTCTATATTAAATTCATTAATTATTAATTAGTTATGCATATTTTGCCGAACATCATAAACCCAAATATCGTCCGGTCCAAAGTTCTGGTCACGCAGCTTGTACATCTCATTAAAGGCTTGTCCCAGTGTACTGTAGGAGGAAGTTGAAACTACCCGGAAGCCATTTTTGAAATCCATAATTGTGGGAGTAAAACCTTTACTCCGTAAATACTCCGCCATTTTTGCAGAGTTAGAGTGATCCTTAAAGCTTCCAATGATTACATAGTACCTATTGGTTAGATTTGTCTTAGCTGGAGTAGAAACTGCTACTTGCTCCGGCTGGCGTTTTTGTTCATTGAAAGCAGATGTGTCCGATATCTTCATACTTTTACCATCTGTTGCTCTCATCTCAGCGGTGTTTCCGCTTAAAGCGACAGAGTCGTTCATCAATCTCACAGAATCGTCATATTGCCTCTCCTTTTTCATAGCAGCTATATCTTGAGAAGTTGCCATACCAAGCTGCACTCTTATCCAGTCACACCCTGTAACTACCATAATTGCAGTCATCAGGATTAAAAAAAATTTCACCGTTCTCATAATTGATTAGTGTTAAGGATTTTTCTCTATATACAAAAGTAACATATTTAGCTAAAAGAGAAAAATAAATGTATATTTGAATTTAGAAGGTTAAATTAATATAGATATGTCTTGGATTAAAGAGCAGTTTTATGCAATTGTAAACATCTCGGATCACATAGATATAGAGAGTACTACAGAAAATATTAAAAAAAGCATTGTTTTTAGAGGAATCAATGTATGGATTCTCGCTTTTGCAGTAATAGTCGCCTCGGTCGGGCTCAATGTTAATTCAATTCCGGTAATAATCGGAGCAATGCTTATATCTCCTTTGATGGGCCCTATAATGGGGACAGGGCTGGCAGTAGGGATAAATGACACACAACTCCTTAAGCGCTCACTCAAAAACTTCGCAGTTATGGTTGTAATCAGCATAGCAGCATCCACAACCTATTTTTTAATCTCACCTCTGGCACTTGCAGAACCTACCGAGCTTCTTGCCCGTACACGGCCCACAATTTACGATGTCTTTATTGCATTTTTCGGGGGTATGGCAGGTATTATTGAGAGTGCCCGCAAAGATAAAGGGACAGTCTTTGCAGGTGTAGCAATAGCAACGGCACTGATGCCGCCACTCTGTACTGCCGGATATGGTATTGCAAATGGTAATTTCTCCTACTTTAGCGGAGCGATGTATCTATTTATTATCAACTCTCTCTTTATAGCCCTATCTACATTTATCATTATAAGGTATTTAAAATTTCCGTTTGTCCATTTTGCAGATCCTGCCAAAGAGAGAAGAGTACGACGATCTATAAGTCTTTTTGCGATGGTAATTATTATCCCAAGTATCTACAGCGGGTTCGTGGTTATACGCGAAAACAACTTTAATCAATCTGTAAAAAGGTTCTTATCCGAAAATAAGAGTCTTGAAATCGGATATATATACGATCATAAAATTGACCACTCAAAAAAATCCTCAACCCTGGAGTTGTCAATTGCGGGGGAGAGATTAAGTGATACAAAAAAAGAGATAATTTTTCAGAATCTTGAAAAATACGGAATCTCCAGAGGTCAGGTTTTCTTTAATGAAAACACTGTCTATGATAATAAATCTAATGACGAAGCTGTGCTGAAGAGCATTTTTGAGAGAAGCGATAAAGAGGTTGCACAAAGAGAGGATATTATAAAAAACCTCAGCTCCCGTTTGGACTCAATTAAGAGCTTAGAGATTCCATACGAACAGATTACAAAAGAGATAATGGCACAACACCCGGGTGTTCTGTCGCTCTCCCTTGCCAGAGGTTCCGAAATTTCAATCTCTCCATATGCGGCAAAAAATCAGATAGTCGCAGTAATCAAATGGTCCAAGCCACTTAATGACAACGAACTAAAAAAACTTCAGGAGTGGCTCTCTGTGAGGCTCAATACCCCGAATATAAGAATCGTACAATCCAGATGATAAAAGCGCTTATCCTCTTTACCTTCTTTTTCGGAACTATCTCCGCACAACCGGCCGACACCTTACGGATGCTCTTTCTGGGTGATATTATGCAACACAAAGAGCAACTTGAAGCTGCATTTAACCAGACAAGTCTCCCGGGCAAAAAAAGCCCTGCCGAACCCCTCTCGTATGACTACTCTTCATACTTCTCAAACCTTAAAAGCTATTTTGAAAAGGCGCATATAGTGGGAGCAAATATGGAGACAACCTTTGCACCACCTCCATTTGCAGGCTACCCTGCATTTCGCTCACCAAGTTCACTCGCAGCCGAGTGTGTAAAGAGCGGAATAAATCTGATGTTCGCTGCAAATAACCACTCTGCAGATGCCGGGAGTGCAGGATTAAGGGGCTCAATCGAGACCTATGAACAACTTGGAGTACCATATACCGGAATATACCGTTCCGAGGCAGATGAAGAGCTGTTAAATCCCCTTATCATTGAAAAACACGGATTTAAAATTGCCTTTCTCAATTACACTTACGGGACTAACGGTATCAAAACACCACTTCCCTTCATAATTAAACGGCTTACATCTGACCAAGTAGAGAGAGATTTAGCTTTGGCCAAAAGTAAATCTGTCGACCTTATTTGTGCTGCAGTACACTGGGGTGACGAATATATGACCGAGCCGGGTGAATATCAGCAAAAGTGGGAGAGAGAGCTCTACTCCAATGGGGTGGATATTATCATAGGTTCCCATCCTCACGTACCTCAGGATGTTGCCGTTTACAGAGATTCTGCCGGAAAAGTATCCAAGATTACCGCCTACTCTCTAGGCAATGCAATATCCAATATGACGGCAAAAAACACCCGGATAGGAGTGATGCTGGAGATTGCAGTTACCCGGGACAGCGCCGGAAAGAGAGAGATTTGCGAACCGCAAAAGCATCTTATCTGGACAGTCAGACCTACCTTAAAGGGTGAGAACTACTCAATTCTTCACATCAAAGATTATCTTACAAACAGCCCAACCATCGGCAAATTACGGGAACACGACTTAATTGTGAACTATTATAAACAATTCAATAAGGAATGACAGAGAGGGTTATAGAACTGGATGCAATAGATCCGGTAGATATTTACGGGGTCAATAATAGAATCATTGACAGGCTGGCATATTTTTTTCCAAAACTGAAGATCGCAGCCAGAGGTTCGCAAATATTCCTAAAGGGGAGTGTTTCCGATATGAAAAAATTTGAAGATAAGCTCAATGCTTTAATTGAGATAAGAGGGAGAAAAAGGAGACTTAATGAAGATGATGTAAACTCCCTTTTTGAGGAGCAATCAACTGACTCTTCAAGGTTAGTTGCAGATGATGACGGTGAGATAATTGTATACGGAACAGAGGGTAAAATAATCCGGGCAAGAACTAAGAACCAAAGATTATTGGTAGAGAGCTACTCAAAGAGTGACCTGCTATTTGCTCTGGGGCCGGCAGGTACCGGAAAGACATATACAGCAATAGCCCTTGCAGTGAGAGCACTCAAAAATAAAGAGGTTAAGAGACTTATCCTCACACGACCTGCTGTGGAGGCCGGAGAGAGGCTGGGATTCCTTCCCGGTGATATGAGGGAGAAGCTGGATCCCTATCTGCAACCGCTTTATGACGCACTTAAAGATATGATTCCTGCCCGAAGGCTCACAGAGCTTATGGAGGAGGGGGTTATTCAGATAGCACCACTCGCTTTTATGAGGGGGAGAACACTGGAGGGTGCCTTTGTTATTCTGGACGAGGCACAAAATACCACTATGGGGCAGCTTAAGATGTTTCTTACCAGAATGGGAAACAGCTCGAAGTTCATTGTTACCGGAGACGCTACCCAGATTGATCTCCCCAAAAAGAGCGACTCAGGTCTTTTGCGGGGGGTGGAGATGATTGGGAATCTAAAAGGGGTGGCTGTTATCAATTTCGAAAAATGTGATATAGTAAGACACCCCCTCGTTTCTCAAATTGTAGAGGCTTTCGAAAAAAGCAAAGAAGAGTAAAGCAGACCCGAGAGTTAGAGTAGCTTTATAATTTGTCCGCCTCTTTTTTGTGCCGGCTCTCCGCCGGATAGTGTCCACACTCCGTTTACCATTACTTCATTAATCCCTTGTGCAAATTGATGCGGGTTGGCAAAGGTTGCGGTATCTATGATTGTTGCGGGGTCAAAAACCACAATATCTGCAAAATAACCCGGCAGAATCGAGCCTCTGTTTTTAAGTCCCAGCCTTGAAGCGGGCATTGAAGTACATTTTTTTACGGCTGTAGAGAGATCCATCAAAGACTCCTCTCTGCAATATTTACCCAGGAATCGCGGAAATGTCCCGTATGATCTTGGATGTGGCATACTCTCAGACAGTGTCCCAACCGGTGAGTAGACACTCCCGTCTGATGCAGGCATTGCCAGAGGGTGAGATAGAAACATCTTCACATTCTCCTCTGTCATAGCAAAGCCAATAATGCTTACAGATACACTCTCCTCAATCAGCAGGTCTCTGATAAACGGCCAAGGCTCTTTCCCGGTAAGTTGGCAACACTGCTCCACATTTTGCCCGATAAATCTCTTGTTTGAATCAACTCTGCAAGATGTGACCACCACATTTGCGGGTCCCCCCAATCTTGCAATTCTGGAGAGAGCATACTCCCCTATCTTTTTTGATTTGGCTTCGTCTTTTAGCCGGGCAATAATATCCTCTTTGGATCCGTCCCGGTCACTCAAAGGTATAAAGGTAGACATACCTGTAGAGAATGCAATGTAGGGATAACGGTCAAATGCAATATCCACACCCTGGGATGCTGCCCTCTCTATCTGCTTGAGAAGAGCGGGTGCTTTATGCCAGTTGGCAGCGTTCTGCGCCTTAAGGTGAGAGATCTGGAGCCTTACACCGGATTTTTTTGCTATCTCAATAGCCTCGGCTACAGCCTCTTCTACTCTGTCATCTTCATTTCTCATATGTATTGCAAAGAGACCCTTGTAATCTGCCACAACTTTACAAAGCTGAGCAATCTCTTCATTTGAGGCGTATGAGCCGGGAGTGTACTCCAGACCGCACGAAATCCCCAGAGAGCCCTGCTCCATTTGTGCGGCAAGAATACTCTTCATTTGCTCCAACTGCTCATCTGTGCAGCGGACATCTTTATCCCCTACAACAAACTGTCTTAAATCTCCCTGTCCGGTAAATGATCCGTAATTTAGCCCCAGCTTCTGTTGCGACAGAGCTCCGTAAAAATCTCCGATACTCTGCCATTTGGTAGTGGGAAAAGGGCTGGAGCCGCAGTTCCCTCCAATTTCGGTGGTTACCCCTTGGTATATTTTGCTGTCCCCGAGCGGAGACTCAAAAAGATTTCCATCTGTGTGGGTGTGAATATCCACAAACCCAGGAGAGACGGCTGCCCCTTTTGCATCAATTATGACATCTGCACTTTCTCCCAATGAAGAGGCAATTGCAGATATCTTTCCTTCCTTAATACCTATCTCCCCGGGAAAGGGTTTTCCACCCTCACCGTTGTAGATAACCCCACCTTTAATGATAGAGTCAAAGCGGTTATTCGCCTTTAAGATGTTACTGCTTGCATATCCTAAGCCGAATGCTGCTCCGGCAAATAGAGAGCTTTGGATAAATTTTCGTCTGGAAATTGTGCTGCTCATAATATATCGTTTATTAGTTATCTTATTTGTATACCGGCACTCTTATAGACCCTGAGTGAGTCTCCCTGTGAATAGACAAGGTACCCCTCTATTTTTGGGTCACTCTCAATTATCTCAATTGCTTTTTCGACTCCTGCGACCATAAACCAGGTTGCGTATGCATCTGCAGTCATTGCATCCGGGGCTGTTACCGTTGCGCTTAAAATGCTTGCTTTGGCCGGATATCCCGTAAGCGGATTAATCGTATGAGAGTACTTTTGGCCATCCTCTTCATAAAATTTTCTGTAGTTTCCGGAGGTGGCAAGCCCCCCGCCAGAAAGGAGCAGGATATCTTGCAGATCTTCTCCCTGCACCATATTTCCGTCAACAGGTCTGTCTATGCCCACACTCCACTTTTTACCTTTTGGATTTACCCCTTTACAGAAGATCTCACCCCCAACCTCAATAAGATAGTTGTTAATCCCTATCTTCTCAAATTGAGATGCAATAACATCTGCGGTGTAACCCTGGGCAATTGCGTTAAAGTTGAGAGTAACATCCTTATTTGTCTTTATCACTTTGGACTCCTCAATATAGATTTTATCCATTCCGGTGAGTGAGAGTGCAGAGTCAACTCTCTCTTGAGTTATAGTCATCTTGTTTTTGAATCCAAACCCCCAAATATTAAACAAAGGTGCAGCAGAGACATCAAACAGCCCTCCGCTCAATTTGTAGATCTCATAAGATCTGTCGAAGACATTCCGGAAGAGAGTATCAACAGAAAGATCCTCTCCGTTATTGATTTTTGTTATTAAAGACTCCTCGTTGTAAACCGACAGTGAAAAATCAATATCATTAAGAATGCTCTCGACAAGTGAGTCAAGGGGCACACCGTTTTCGTCACTATAGGCTATATGATATGTTGTCCCCTGAGTAAATCCGTCAATCATCCTGTACTCAGTTTTTGAACAGCAGGTAAATGCTATAACAGAAAGCAGTAATAATGCGCTCTTTAAGAATTTAATTCCCCAATATTTCATTCTGTGGTATACTTTGGCACAAATTTAGAATAAAAATAATATCTTTGCTACTTAATTCGACCTCAGTAAATAATATGAGAAAGTATTCAATTTTTTTTCTGTCACTGCTATTTTTAACATCACTCTCTTTTACCTCTTGTAAAAAGGACGACACCGAAGAAGATGACACTCTATATATGGAAGGCACTCTTGTCTACACTCTTCCCGGTTATTTAACGGCACTTCAAGAGGTGGAACTCAAAGCTACCGGCATAACAACTCCTACTTCCGGAGCAACATATAAATGGTATACCACCGGTTTTGGAGTTGACTCAATTATTGGAGAGAGTGTCAAGATTACTGCCCCGGGAGGGTATGGAGACTATACAGTTATCCTGACCGTCTCACATCCGGATTACGCATCAAAAACACTCTCTAAGACCACAGTAGTTATCAATCCAAGTGTAGAAGGGAGCTACTCGGGAACAATCAAAGGGCCGGGAACACTCACAGATACCCGCGACGGAAAGATTTACAACTACAAACAGTTTGATAAACTATATTGGTTTACCTCAAATCTTCAGTGGGAAGGTGCAGGAAAAGCATACAACAATGAGAAGGCTCTCTCTCCAATCTATGGAGTTCTCTACACCTGGAACGAGGCTACTGGCGGGCAGAGCAAAAGCGGCCTGGGTAACGGTCCAACAGGGGTGTGCCCGCAAGGGTGGAGCATTCCCACCAAAGAGGATTGGGAAAATTTAGGAGGGGCACTCAAAGGCTCTCCCGTTATCTTTGACTCTAATTGGGCAGGCTTGGGAGAGATCGCCTCTGCAAATGCAAAACTTAACGGCACATCAATCTGGAAATACAGCCCAAATAACTTAAAAAACAATACAATCGGCTGGAACGCCCTTCCAGGAGGAAGCTCTTCCAACAATTTTAAGAGTTTTGCCAATATCTCACAATTTGGGTTTTGGTGGAGCTCATCCCAAAAAGACTCAAACAACGGAGAGTACCGTTTTATCCATTTTGACTCCCCGGATTTCCCATACAACTTTGGAGACAAAGGCTATTTCGGAGCAAATGTCCGTTGCGTAAAGCTTTATTAATATTAATAACTAAATTTTTAAGCATATGAAAATGTCAAAAGGCATCATTACACTGATTATTATTCTCGGTGTCCTGTTTTTAATATTTATGTGGGGGAAGAATGGCTACAATAAGATGGTTGGCCAAGAGGAGGGAGTTACCACTGCCTGGTCTCAGGTAGAGAATGTTTATCAGAGAAGGGCAGATCTTATTCCTAATCTGGTTGCCACTGTTAAAGGCTACGCCTCACACGAAAGAGAGACTCTCGAAGGAGTTGTTAACGCACGCGCAAAAGCGACTCAGACTACAATAGATCCAACCAATATGACTCCGGAGAGTATGGCCAAATTCCAGCAAGCTCAGGGTGAACTCTCTCAAGCAATCGGCAGACTGATGGTGGTTGTGGAGCAGTATCCGGATCTCAAAGCAAGTCAGAATTTTTTAGAGCTTCAGGCACAACTTGAGGGGACAGAAAACAGAATTACAGTTGAGAGACAAAAGTACAACGAGACTGCAAGGCTATATAACACAACAATACGACTATTCCCTAAGAATATTCTTGCTGGAATCTTCGGCTTTGAGAAAAAGGTATACTTTGAAGCTAAAGAGGGTGCAGAGAATGCCCCTATAGTTCAGTTCTAGCCGTGGCTGCCTCAAAATATCTTACCAAGGATGAGCAGGCGCAGATTGTAAAGGCTATTGAATCTGCGGAGCTCAACACATCCGGGGAGATTCGGGTTCATCTTGAATCTCTTTGCAATGGTGATCCATTTGAAAGGGCAGTATACCTTTTCAATAAACTGAAGATGCATAAGACAAAAGATCACAACGGCGTTCTTATTTATGTTGCATTTGAATCAAAGAAGTTTGCAATAATAGGAGATTCCGGGATAAATGAGAAGGTTCCGGATAACTTCTGGGACCGGGAGAAAGAGCTGCTGCTCTCTTTCCTTCGTGAGGGAGAGATTTCAAAGGGACTTATTTCGGTTATTGAAATTGCCGGAAACAATCTAAAGAGTTACTTCCCATATCAAACCGACGACACTAATGAACAGAGCAATGAGATATCCTTTGGTGAGTAAGCTGGTGCTTGTAGCATCTTTGCTGCTCCTTTTACCTGCAACTATCTTCTGTGCAGTTCCTCAGAAACCGGTACCGGCTGTTCTGGTCAATGATTTTGCAGGGATTCTCTCCACAAACCATAAGAGCGATTTGGAAAACAGATTAGTTGAGTTCTCCAAAAAAACCTCAAACCAGGTTGTAGTGGTTATCGTTGCATCTCTGGAAGGTATGGATAAAGCCCAGATGGCATACTCCATTGGTGAAAGCTGGGGTGTCGGAGACGCCAAATTCAACAACGGAATTGTTATCCTTATAAAACCTAAAGTGGGTAATGAGAGGGGTGAGGCATTTATTGCAACCGGATACGGCCTTGAGGGCGCCCTTCCGGATGCAGTTTGTAAAAGAATCATAGAAAACGAGATGATCCCAAACTTCAAGTTGGATAACTACTATGCAGGGATAGATGCTGCTCTTTCCGTAATACTGCCTATTGCTGCAGGAGAGTACAGCTTTGAAGATTACAAAAAAGGCGAGGAGGGTGGTGTTGCAGGTGCAATTGGTATTCTCTTCTTTGTATTTCTTTTTGTTGCTCTTGCAATTGGCAAAAAAGGTGGTAACACTACCAATCTGGGCGGCGGTGGTCGCAGGGGACCAAGTGCTCTGGATCTGCTTTTACTGGGCTCTTTGCTCTCCGGTGGAAGAGGTCGTTCCGGTGGTTTTGGCGGCGGTTTCGGCGGCGGCGGTGGCGGCGGCTTTGGCGGCTTCGGTGGTGGCGGCTTCGGTGGCGGTGGTGCCGGTGGAAGCTGGTAGCCTTAGAATGGTCCTATACTCTCAATATTCCAAACCCCTACAGAGGACTCCAGCAAAACAAGAGCCTTAGACTTCTCGTAAATAGTTGAATAGAAGGAGAGCAAAATATCGTCATAACTTCTTTGAGCGTCCATAACCTCGATAAGGTGAATATCTCCTTTGTAGTACTCCTCTCTTTTAGCTTCCAGAACCTCTTTTGCACTCTTGACCAATCCGGAGGTAAAAAGTTTCATCTTCTTATCGGCAAACAGATATGCATTAAATGCATTTACCACCTCACTTCTCACCTGCATCTGAGCTTGGCGGTATCTGATCTCTGCCTCCCTCTCATATGTACGGGCAGCTAATATTTCACCTTTACCTCTGTTGAAAAGAGGAATCGGAAATGATATTCCAAACTCTATACCATTGTGTTTTGGCGCCGGGGCCAACTCGTTTTTAACCTCTGCATTTACTCCGTAACCTATGAAGATGTCAAATTCCGGGATTCTTTCGTTTTTGGCTGCAACCAATGCATACTTTGAGAGATCTATCTCCTTGCGAGCAGCAATAATATCTACCCTATTGTTTATTGCAGTGTTAATAATCTCATTTAGGTTATAACTCCTGTTATTCCATATGTTTTTCCTTTCCGGAATATAAATAGTATCATTTCCTCCTGTTCCACAGTAGTTTGAAATCTCTTGATAAAGGGCATTAAGTTCGTTTTCGATATCTAAAATTTCGCTATACAGGTTTCCGGTCTCAACTCTGTTTTGCAAAGCATCCAGGTCGCGAATTGCCTCGTGAGCCCTTCTTATGCTGTCGGACTCCATCATCTTTATCTGATCTTTATAGCTGCTCTTACGAAGTTCATACTGCTCTCTCAGCCGAACAGTCTCAAGCCAGGTGAGGGTTGCATCCTGTTGTAGTACTCTCATAAAATCTGCCAGAAGCATCTGAGAAATCTCTTTAGAAGTGTGGGCCAGTTTCATTGCAGCACCCCTTCTTCCGGGAGAGATGGTCTGGCTAATCTCCACAATGGTACCTTGTCCCATCTGCATACTGTTGAGTTCATTGTTGTAATAACCGAATCCGAATGATGGGTTATTGAATACGGAGGAGGATATTATCTGGGCATCTGCAATATCAATTGATAGCCTTTGAGCAGCATACTCAAGATTGTTTTTTCTAACAATTTCCAAATAATCAGATAACTTCAGCTCTTTATAAACTTGAGCACCTGCAGAAATTGATATTGCAAACATCAGCAAGAACCCGGCAATGAGTCTTCTTTTAAAAGTTTGTTTCATCTTTAAATCTTATTAGGTTGTTTAAACGTAATATTTGACAAATTAATTTAAAAAATCTTATGCCTAAATCTTAGATTTCAAATCAATAACTACAATCTCAGATTTTGTCCCAATCCGGAATTTTGGGCCCCATAGTCCAATGCCAGAAGATACATAATAGTGAGTATCTCCTTTGCTCTTATATCCGTATGAGAGTTCATACATCCACTTAACAATGAGGCTTCCCGGCCAAAACTGCCCGTTGTGGGTATGGCCGGAGAGCTGCAGATCTACCCCCTCGTTTTGAGCCTGCTCAAGATTAAAGGGCTGGTGATCCATTAGAATAATAGGTTTCTCTCTATCAATATCTTTTAAAATCTCGCTCAGAGGAGCCCTTTTTGAGTTGGTTTTATCGTCACGACCGACAATTTGAATACTCTCTCCCACAATAGCCACGGAATCTAATAACAACTTAACTCCTGACGACCTTAGATAGCTGTATATCCTCTCTTTCTCACCTGCATAGAACTCGTGATTACCGCTGATAGCATAGGTGCCGTATTTAGACTCAATTTTGGAGAGCCTTCCTGCAACATCCCATTTGATGAGTGGTTTGAGGCTCATATCTGCTATGTCACCTGCTATAAGCACAATATCTGCCCTCTCTCTGTTGATCATCTTCACAAACCTGCTTAAGTCGTCTCCGTTTATATTTGAGCCAAGGTGAAGGTCGCTCATCATAACCAGTCTTATACCATTACCGGGTAGAGGTTTTTTAATGGAGAGCTCAAGCCTTGTGGTATTGGGGTTGTTGAACCGATAGTTCCCGTAGAGTAGCAACAGAGAGACTCCCGTAACGGAGAGAATTGCAGCAATAGACTTGGCAGCTGCATAGTTCTCCTTTATAAATCGGGGATAGATGTCAAAGAAGTGGTTGATAACTCTTATAAGATCGAAACCCAGTAATATCAATAAGAAGTAGATAACGGCAACCAGCCAGGTAAAAGCTACTGCAGAGAGCACTATATTTGCTGTTTGAGGAAGCCTATCTGCGTAAAACATTCTCACAAAAAACGTAAGAGTAAGAGTCCAAAAAACAATTGAGTATAAATATCTTACATATGTAATTGAGGGCATTAGTGAGAGCCCCCGTACGAATACATAGTAGTTATAACCGATTACGAATGTGAGTATGAAGAGGAAAAATGCAAATTTCATATAAAAGTTTAACGATTAAAACACCTATATTTGGTTTTTGTTTATAAAAGCATACTAAGTTATGAACGAAAGGACTAAGATAGCAAAAAGAGTGACCTGGATTGGTTTCTTCATTAATCTGCTTCTAACACTGGCAAAACTTTTTGCCGGGATAATCGGTAAAAGCTCTGCTATGGTTGCAGATGCTATTCACTCCCTGTCAGATTTCTTAACCGATATTGTAGTTATCGCTTTTGTAAGCATCTCCGGAAGAGAGTCAGACGAAAATCACCACTACGGACACGGTAAATTCGAAACCTTTGCAACTCTAATAATTGCTCTGGTACTATTTGGTGTTGGAGCCGGAATTCTTATAAACGGTGTTGAAAAAATCATCTCATCAATTGGAGGCAATAAAATAGAAGAGCCCACAATGATTGCCTTTTGGGCTGCAATTGTATCTATTGTAGCAAAGGAGATACTCTTTCGTTATACCATTAAGGTGGGCCGGGATATCAAGAGTGATACGGTAATTGCAAATGGTTGGCACCACCGGTCCGATGCCTTCTCCTCAATAGGAACAGCTCTGGGAATTTCCGGGGCAATCTTTCTGGGAGAGAACTGGAGGATTCTGGACCCGATTGCAGGGGTTATAGTGAGCTTCTTTATTATGAAGGTCGCCGTTGAGCTATCCATACCAAGTATTAAAGAGCTTCTGGAATCCTCTTTACCGGAAGAGATTACCACAGAGATAGACTCAATTATTAACAGCCATCCGGAGATTGTAAGGTATCACCACCTGAGAACCAGAAAAATAGGCAGCATATACGCCATTGATGTCCACATCAAACTACACAAAGAGATTACCTTTGTAAGATCACACGACATTGCCACCGAACTCGAGACCGAACTCCGCAACCGGTTCGGGAGAGGAACACAGATAAGCGTCCACACAGAACCCGTATAACCTCTGTTTTATTCTATAGACAAAACAGATTTAGGTCATTTCTATTTTATACACAAAACAATATTGAAAAATCTTCAATACTTCACACAATAGGTTGCCTAAATGTCTCCGTTTCGATACAAATACAAATAAAAAAACGGAAGAACTTGCTTCCGTTTATAACTTTCATTCTTTATTGCAAATAAACTAAATAAGGTATTTGTTGTTAATTAATTACATATTAAATTGTTTAGCAATATTATAGCTTCTTATAAAGCTTAATAAATAATTTTACAACAAAGTAGATGACAATAACTATTACTACTAAAGCAATAATTTCAATAACACCGAGTTTAATCATATTAGTATATTTTTAAATAAAGTTATATAGCTAAATATAACTTTCCACACAATTACTCTAATGAAGAGTAATTAATTGTAGAACAGTGCATCAAATTTAAAAATTTAAAATGAATAAAAAAAATAGTTATTATACTTTTTTATTTCTGGAGTTCCCTAAAAATCAAGATTTAACACCTAAAAAATGTTAAAAAA